>ENA-OVIX01000015-OVIX01000015.1-human-gut-metagenome-genome-assembly--contig:-NODE-15-length-147396-cov-21.9628_pt1 | contig 147396 bp, 149 predicted proteins | sample MGYA00248638_ERZ507555 | MGnify/ENA primary metagenome ERZ507555 (study PRJEB26165, sample SAMN02676130) | human gut metagenome | isolation source: stool | host: Homo sapiens | place: USA | study: EMG...
ATCAAATAATCCCCTTGCCTTTCGTATTTGCCGCCCAGTTCCTCAAATAATGATTGATCGCAGAGCTGTTAATGAATATCTTACTCTGATTGGAGAAAAAGAATTGCCCCTAAATTTTTTTGAAATAATTGACATTGAAGACCGATTTCCGGTTGAAAGAGTAAATAAACTATTGAATGGGAAAGAATAATAAATCTTGAATTTGCAAAGGAGACCAGTTATGAAAAAAACTAATAAATATAATGGAATGATATATGGGATGTGCATCGGTGTAGGTGTAGGAACTGCATTAGGCGTGGTATTCAATCATACTATATTAGGATTAGCTATAGGACTGGGAGTGGGAATGTTTGTTGGGAGTCTTTTTACTAATAAACATGATGATGATATAGAGTAGTAAGCGAAAATAAAATTCCAGTTTGACAATTTTATATCTACACACAAAGCAGTTAACCTTAGGATTATTAGAAATTTATAGTGGTAGTGGAACAAATGTTAAGGTTAGTTAATTTTGTCGTAAAGTGATAATACTCCAAGTATTTTATCCAATTTAACAAGGATTTCATCGAGAGGCTTTCTTGTAGTTGCTTCATATTGTGTAATTCTGATATCAGTAGAATCTTCGGGGAAGCCAAGTGCGATACCAAGTTCTTTTTGTGTGAGATGATTTTTCTGTCTCAAATGATTTAATTTTCTTCCAAATGTAATCATAGTAGTTATTCCTTTCTGCAAGTTATTTTGAGTGTGTGAGGTGTCGAATCATAAATTATTCGGCACCTCTGGTTTTATGATCTTTATTCCCCGGTACTTCCAAAAGCCCCGATATCTCTTGCTTCTCCGAGATCCAGAACAAAGTCGGCGATTAGAACCGGAGTGATAACCAGTTGCCCTACACGGGTATCTTTGCGGAGTATTTGGGATTCTGAACTAACATTACTGATGATGGCATGAATTTCTCCTCGATATCCGGAATCAATAGGCGGAAGTTCGCAGACCAACCCTTTTGCTGCCATGCTGCTTCTTGGAAAAACATAACCGGCATATCCATCTGGAATCATGAGACCAAATCCTAATGGGATTCTTGCAATCTCTCCTGGTTTTAATGTGTAGTCATAAGGCATATATACATCGGCCCCGGCATCGTTTTCATGAGGTCGGAAAGGATAATGATCTTTCTCTAACCCAAAGTCGATCAATTTAATTTTCATAAACAGTTTCCCTCCCTTCTACGAGCAGAGGATAATCTGCTCTCATTATTTCTAATGGAGACCATTCTTTTGGGATAGGAATTCCACAGGACATAGCACCTTCTTCACAACATCCCCTCTGGCAGAAAGGACCGGTCAGCTTCGGTGAAAATAACACCGGATCAAATTCATATAATTTCTGCCAGATGTCCAACATTACAATTCTTGTTTCGTCGGTATTTCTCCTGCAGATTCGCTGACTGATCATATGTTTCCACTCATAAGGTGTAGCGCAGATAATCAGAATATTTCTTAAAGCATGAGGGAGGGCATATCCTGCAGAATCATGATGAAATCCCACAGAGCACAATTCCTGATAACATCTGAGATCCGATAAGCAGCTTTTCAGATAGAGATCAATGTATCTCTGTTCGGAAAAAAGGATTTCATATGGGATCGTAAATGCAGCTTTTTCTGAATAGTTGCTATATTGCAGAGATGCACTCATGAATTTTACTTCGTTTTGATGACGAGTAATCTGTGCAAGAAAACGTCTGCTTGCCCCCACAATCGCAACAGTGATCACCGTAAATTTCTGTACGGTTGGATGAGGAAGACTGGCAATCCGATCTACGGTTTTATCTGTAAAAGATTTCTGATAAAGAGCCATAAGATCATCCATGTTTTGAATGGAATGCCCCTGTTGGGTAAGCCTTGCTGCGAATACCATGTTCTGAGCTGCTTCTTGAATGGTATAACTATTTAAAATCTTTGTCTCAATGTGATCCATAGGCTTGTTCCTCCTTTATCAATGCTTTCAGTAGAATGAGATAGTTGATGCAGTCTGTGATCTTCTCATCCCATTGTTCTAAGTCAAATTGGAGCAGCGAAGAGTAACACATGTCATAGAGAGATACGACATGCTTCGACATCATTCCGGCCAGAGCAGCCTTAGGTGTGCATCCCTGTAATGAGGCAGCGATTTTAAACGCACTCAGGCGGTCAATGCGGTCTCCGGTGTATTCTTTCTTCTTGTGTGCCAGGACATCGGCACATTTTCGATATTGTTGTTCAAGGACAACATTAAATTCATTTTGTGTCATATTGTAATTCCTCCTTCGTAAAATGATTTATAATTCGGGTTCCTGTGTCTTTTGCTTTTTCGGAACCTGGTTGTGGAGAATTGCTTCCACATTTTTGTCTACGGTTCTTAAATCTTGTGTCAGATCCTTTAGAGATCGGATGGATGATTTTTGCTGGTCGATCTGTTCCTGCAAGCTGTTTTTTTGTTCCTTCAATGTTTTGATAGGAAGCATCTTTCCATCGGGATAAAAAGATTTCAGCCAGTCACGGGCTTCTTCATATGCCTGAATTTCAGCGGTGTGTTCCTTTCGGAATCTGCCTTTGTTTTTCGCCTTTAAAAATTCGGTATAGATTGCTTTCTGTGAAAAATATTGTCCGGTGTAATGGATCTGACGGTTGATGTTTTTCAAATCTGCATTCATTTTCATTAGCTGATCTGTTGCCTGATCTAACTGTTTTTGAGATTCGGAAAAGGCATTTTTTAATTCGATTTGGGTATTGTATCCATGTTCTTGCACATAGATAATGGTATTTGCCATTTCTTGAAGATTGGATATTTTTACCCGATGAGCATATCCGGGACTTTGCATTGCTTTCACATTTTTCTGAAGATCTACTACCAACCGTAAATGCGATCTGACATAAAGAATGGTTATCGGATCTTTTCGTAAGAAGAGCTGTTCTAAATGTTCTTTGCCGTATTGAGTTCCCAAAGCCTTCTCTGTAATCCGTTTGTTCCGATCCGGATGGAGATAACGATATCTTCCTCTTTCTTCAATGACGGAAATCTGATATTTTTCAAAAAGAAGAGATTGAAATTCTTGAAAGCTTTTAGAATGCGAGCTGCATTCTTCGATGGCATTTCGGAGTTCCTGCTTCTGCGTCTGAAACATTGTGGCATTTGGTTTCAATCCATCTGCAATGATTTTTTTGTTGGTCTCTTCTAATTTTTTCTGCCCGGATTTTTGGGCCATATATTCAGCCTGTGTGATCTTTGTTTCAGCCGGAGAGAGAAGATCAACCTGATGAAGTCCCTCCTGGATGCACATATCCATAATTTCCTTTTTGAAATAATTCAGGAATTTATTTGTGGATCGGTGTTTGTATCCGGCAATTTCTTCATGGGGCTTATCCATGTAACGTTGCCTTCTGACAGCTTCCTTACGGACGCTGTTGATCACAATATGCGTATGGATATTGCCGGAACCATTGTGACCATCGGTATGTGTCACGATAAGAGCCTGATATCCCGGAAATATTTTTTTGGCAAGGTCTAAAGATAGAGCCTGTGCTTTTTCTCCCGTCAGATCACATTCAATAGCATCAGCAGGATCATAACTGATGATATAGTGATGACTTTTGATTTCAGATGATTTTTTGTTTTTATGAAATTTCGCATTTGTCAGACTACACTCCTTGTCAAAAGACATCGGATCACAGTTGAGACCATCCATGTAGAACTCATCTCTTAAAAGACTTCGCCCCATTTCATCTTTTATCTTTTTTCCAGTGCTCTCATCATGTTGGAAAAGCAGATAATCAATGGCATTTGAATAGTTGGCATTTCTACTTTTGATGTGTTTTAGTATTGCCATGAAAATCACCTGCCATTTCTAACACTTTTTTTCGCAAGAGGAAGAGGTCGGAGATACATTGATGGATTTCATTTTCCATAGCCTGGGAATGAGTTCCACCGGTATTAAAATACTTGGCGATCTGGTTCAGATTGGAACCGATTTTACCGTATTGCCCGACCAGCTCCCGAAGTACTTTGATGTCTGCGACAACTTCATAATGAATTTGAATTGGTCTATTTAGGAACAATCTTCGTAGATATTCTGAACGAGAGATTCCCACAGAGCTTGCGGCCTGATTTAATATTTCCAATTCAATGTCTGTAAGTTTCAGACAGATTATGTTTCGATGCTTCAATTCCTTTGATTTTTCTTTTGGTGGCATACTCCTCCTTCCTTTCTAAACTGTGACATCGAATAGTGTTACAGTTCACTAATTTTTATCGGCTGTCCCTTCCGATAGAGAATTAGTGCAGTATCCATTTTTGTGGATACTGACTGCATCTTTGATGCAAAAGCGAGGGTATGGGGAAACGTAATCCCCATCAAGATACCTAACCCGGGGATAAGACCGTTCTCATAAAATGAGGATACGGTATTACCCGGGTGGATCTTGCTCTTGAAAGATTAACCCTCTCATATATCGAAATGCTCAGAGGGGAAAATACAGGGCGAGATAGAAAAAAAGTTAAAAAACTGTTATACTACAATTCAGAATCAATCAAAAAACGATTTTGAGAATAAAAGTATGAAGAAAATGATAAAACTAATTTGCCTTATGAGACAGAAACTAGACGTTTACCTCTTCCAGGTGTGCGTAGGACAACAAGATATCAGGCGATAGATGAAAGGGGGAAGGAAATGCATTATGTAACATCAAAAGGCATTCTATCGGCATCCAATGGAATGAATCTATACCGGGGATGCACGCATGGTTGCATTTATTGTGATTCAAGAAGTGATTGCTATCATATGAATCATGCATTTGAAGATATTGAAGTAAAACAGAATGCACTTGAGTTGCTAGAGGATGCCCTGAAAAGAAAACGGAAGCGATGTATGATAGGTACCGGAGCAATGACCGATCCATATATCCCATTGGAAAATGACTTGCGGTATGTGAGAAAATCATTGTCACTTGCTGAAAAATATGGGTTTGGGTTTACCCTGATTACGAAATCAACCCAAGTGCTTCGTGACTTAGATATTTTAAAAAAAATCAATGAAAAAACGAAATGTGTCGTACAGATGACATTAACTACTTACGATGAACAGTTGTGTCGGAAATTAGAGCCTAATGTCAGTACAACCAAAGAACGGTATGAAGCGTTAAAGATTTTGCATCAAGAGGGCATTCCTACGTTTGTATGGTTATGTCCAATCTTGCCGTTTATTAACGATACTGAAGAAAATCTGCGTGGTATATTAAATTATTGCGTTGAAGCAAAAGTGTATGGGATTATAAATTTTGGTATGGGTTTGACTTTACGAGAAGGGAATCGTGAATATTTCTATAAACAATTGGATCGTCTGTTTCCTGGACTGAAAGGAAAATATATTGCCTATTATGGGAATCAATATATTTTGCCAAGCCCAAATGAAAACCATCTACGGAAGATATTCAATCAAACATGTGACAAATACCATATTGTTCATGATAATGATAAAGTGTTTGAATATCTGCGTACCTATGAAGAAAAAGATAAGTGTGAGCAACTATCACTTTTTGATTTTATATAGATGGAATTCTTAATCATCTTGATTTGTTGGACGAATGTTGAAATTATTATGAAACAGACTTTTGATGATGCAAAACAGAATTTGAAACTTGATGGATGGATCGCGCAGATCTGTCAGCATGAATTGGATCATTGGGAAGGAATATTGATATAAGCAGCGTAAAATTTACAGGAGAAATGGTTTATGAAAACAGAGAGAACAGATGAGTTGTACAAGGTTTTACTTACCAAAGGATATCCAAAAGAACTTTGTTCAGAAATAGCTTACAATATTTTGAATACTGATTATACGGCGACTAGAATGTTAGGATACTTGTATCGTTACACGGAACCTAGAATAGAAGATGTAATAGATGAGATGATAGCAATTTTAAGTGACCGGGAAGAATTCATAAAGAAAAAAGAAATGGAACAGGCACAGGCCGTTATAAACGAGATTTATAGAAATGGGTTGTGATATAAAATATGAAAATAAAATAATTCAATATGAATATTAGTAATTTGTAACGATAGTTGTCGAAGAAAAGTCTTTGACAACTATTTTTTTAACTTTTTATCATAATCACCCTGTAAAATCCATTGATTTCCTTTCGTTATATGAGAAGACAAATTTGTTTTCTTTCTTATTTATAAATGGAAAGGAGTTTTGTGAAATGGGTTTTGCAAGAAAAGATGTGGAAGCTACTAAGAAAATGGAAAAGAAGTTCGTGAGATATCCAGAAGGTGCGGAGAAATACAGTTTAGGATTGACAAAATTTCAGGCATTAGCAAAAGAGGCGAAAGCAGTCTATAAAATTGATAAAGTAGCTTTAGTTAATTGTGAGATATTTGAAAAATATTTGGAAACATTCCGAGAGTATTAAAATTTTAAGAGAGAAAATAAGAGAGAAGAACTTCTATAGTTTTCTGCATTTTTAATTGACTTTATGTCATACAGAAAGTATAATGTTGGTATAGGAGGTATAAGAGCTGAAATGAAAAAGATGGGAAGACCAAAATCAGACAATGCAAAGAAGAAAGTATTAAGCATTCGTGTTCCTGATCAGCTATATTCCCAGATGCTTGCATACGCCGAACAACATAAAATGACTACAACGGACATTGTCCTAAAAGGGGTAGAGATACTTTTATCCGAGCAGAAAAAATAGTGAGTGCTTCTCTCTTAAGAGGAGGAAACTATTATGGCGAAAGTTAGAAAAGATTTGCGAGGAAGATCTTTACGCAAAGGAGAAGTACAAAGATCATCAGATAAAAGATATATGTACACCTATACAGACCCGATGGGCAGACGTAAATTTATATATGCTAACGATCTGGCAGAACTAAGAGAGAAAGAAGCTAAACTGATGAAGGATCAGTTGGACGGATTGGATCTCTACGTTGCTGGCAAGGCAAGTGTGAATGATACGTTTGATCGGTATATGTCCACGAAGTATAATTTGCGTGAATCTACAAAAAGTTCATATTTATATACGTACGATCATTATGTACGTGATACCTTTGGAAAAAAGCGGATTGCTGATATAAAGTATTCTGATGTATTGCAGTTTTATTATTATCTTCTTAATGAAGTAAAAATTTCATTAGGAACTTTAGATACTGTTCATTGTTTGCTTCATCCAACATTTCAGTTGGCAGTGCGGGATGAGATCATACGAAATAATCCTACTGATGGAGTAATGAAAGAAATCAGCAGAGAATCCGGGAAGAACAGAGGAATCAGACATGCATTGACAGTAGAGCAGCAAAGAGCATTTATGGAATATATTGCGAACCATCCGATATATTATCATTGGTGGCCTATGTTTACGGTGTTGCTTGGAACAGGATGTAGAATTGGTGAGGCATTAGGGCTTCGATGGCAAGACCTAGATTATGACAAAAGAACAATCAGTATCAATCACAGTTTGAGTTATTATCAAAAACCAGAAAGCAACAAAAGTGTATTGAGAATATCCAAACCTAAAACGGAAGCGGGAATTCGTACAATTCCAATGTTGGATATTGTGAAAGATGCTTTTGAAATGCTTTATGAAGAACAACTGGAAAATGGTTTTAATGAATCAGAAATTGATGGAATGTCAGGATTTATTTTTTGTAATCGTTTTGGAATGGTTCCAAATCCACAAACAGTCAATCATACGATTAAGCGTATAGCAAATAGTTATAATGCAGACGAAGTGGTGCGAGCTAAAAAAGAACGCAGAGATCCTATTATACTACCTAATTTTTCTTGCCATCATCTGAGACATACTTTTTGTACACGACTTTGCGAAAATGAAACAAATTTAAAAGTTATTCAATCCATTATGGGACATAGAAACATTGAAACAACGATGGACATTTATGCGGAAGCAACAGAAGAAAAGAAACAAGAATCATTCGAGAATTTAGCAGCAAAATTAGATATTTTTTGAGAAGTGCTTAGTAAAACGGATGACAACAATTTGTTTGGTTTACAGCAAATTGACAACAAAGATAATTTAATAATGACGAATAGTGAAGTAATTATAAGGTTTATAAATTTAGAAAAAATAGTACAGTGACGCATCCCGAAGAATCATGAAGAAAACGTGAAATCTTTCCCGACAATGAAGAGCATGGGAGCTGCAAAGAATGAAGCTAACAATGCTGCACAGTCTGCTCCAGTAGCTGCAAAAGTAGTTGTTCCAGTAGAAGAAGCAGCTGCACCAGCTAAGGTTGAGATTGATTTCTCTAATGTAGAAGTAGAACCATTATTTGAAGATATGGTTGACTTCGATACATTCAGCAAGTCGGATTTCCGTGCTGTAAAGGTAAAGGAATGTGAAGCAGTTCCTAAATCTAAGAAGCTTCTGAAGTTCGTATTAGACGACGGAAGTGGCGTAGATCGTGTGATTTTAAGCGGAATTCACGATTACTATGAGCCAGAATTCTTAGTAGGAAAGACATTACTTGCAATCACAAACCTTCCACCACGTAAGATGATGGGAATTGATTCTTGTGGTATGATTATCTCTGCTACACACCTTGTAGAAGGAAGAGAAGGACTCAATGTTTTGATTCTTGATGATCACATTCCAGCAGGAGCAAAGCTGTACTAAGAGAAGATTTTAAGCAGAAAAAATAGCAAGTAAAAATGCTAAAAAGTAAGCCTTTAAGCCAAACTTAAGCCAATTGATGTATGGAAATATGTATTACATTTAAGAAAACAGAAAAGGTGATATTTTATTATGTAAATGAGAGAGAATGTTCGAGGACATTCTCTCTTGTTTTATAGCGGCTTGATATATAGCGACACTTTTCGAAGAATAATACAGATATTTCCTTATATATAGGTGTAAGAAAACGAGGAGTTTCCCCAAAAAGGGATATTAAGAAATAACCTATGTTTACTTGCTTGCAAAAATATAATATTCCAATTAGGGAGAGATACTACGAGATTATCATAGTATCTTTTTTTGATGCAAAACCCTATTACACATAAAATATTGATTTAAAGCTATTGTATAGAGCATTAAATTATTTTAATTTGTTTGAATGGAATATTCGATACTCTGTTGGTAAAACATCATAATATTCCTTAAAAGCTTTAGAAAATTTACTTTGGCTTTCATACCCTACTTCTTTCGCAATTTCCTTTATACTTTTTGTTGTCTCCATTAGCAAATGAGTTGCCATTTTCATTCGGTGTTCTTTTATATGTGAGGCAATAGAAGTACCGTATACAGCTTTAAAGACGGACTTTAATGTAGTAGGATTGATAAGATATTTGCGTGCTGTTTCATCTATTGTTATCCGTTGGCTTATGTTATCTAAAAGGTATTTGTGTATATTGCGAACAATTTCAATTTGTTCAGATTGATATTCAGACAATCGTTTTTCTGTATCGAACGATAATTTACTTAGATACAGTAAGAGTTCTATCACTTTTATTTGCCAATACACAAGTTGAAATTCTTTTGGCTGATGATAGAATGATGAAAAGATAGCGTCTGTTTCTTCATTGCCAATAAAAGCTGAAAAATTTCCATCTTTACAAAATTTATCAAGTATACTATTTCCTGTAATCCCAGTATTTTTTAATAATTCGGGCGGTTCTTCAGAAAGGGTATTTAAGTCAATATAAATGCTAATCCCCTCATAGTATTCATTAGGTAAAGTTATTGTAGAGTTAGAGCAATATTCCATTGTATGTAATGAAAAATCATGTTCACCTAAGTAAACGCTATTTCCATTAGACATTTTCCACCCAATTCTTCCCTTATGACAGTAATTGATTTCTAAAATATTTCTTAATGGCTCATGTGTATCAGTATGTTTGTTGCCAGTTAATGACATAAAAGCAAGCTTTATACCTTCGTATAAATCATAACTAACTATAGGATATTTATGAGAAAGTTCTTGAATACATTTTTCTAATGATGTGATTTTTTTGCTCATAATAATATTTACTCCTTGTGTTCAGGGCAGGTAATCATCAAAATCCTTTCAATCATTTTATGCAATAATACACTCTGCTCTGTATTTGCTGATTTATAGTAAACTTCTTTTCCTACACGTCTGCTAGATACTAAATCTTTGTTTCGTAACTCTCTAAGATGATGGGATATGGCAGGACTTGTCATTTTCATCATTGCAGATAGATTTAGAACACATTCCTCACAATGACATAAAAGCCAAAATAAACGAACACGTGTAGGGTCACTTAATTGTTTAAATAATTCTGAAACTATTTGAAAGTGTTGAATATCATTAAGCTGTTCTAATAACTCAGTATTATCTATTTCGTTATGATGATTATGTGGTAATTTCATATAAGACATATACGCTCTTCCTTTCATTTTGCTCTGTTTAGAAATGTGTTTCGCCCATTTAGTAGGTAATCACATATCTCTGTTGACTTTAGGTTATAAGAGAATTATACTGCAGTCATAACAGTTAAACAAGTACTTAATTGTTGAATGGAAATAACAATTATGAAAGGAGATATTATAATGAAAAAAACTTACAAAATCGAAGTTGACTGTGCAAACTGTGCAAATCTTATGGAGGATGCAGCAAAAAAGACAGCTGGAGTAGCAAATGCAACTGTAAACTTTATGACACAAAAAATGATTGTAGAGTTCGAAGATGGAACAGAACCAAAAGCAGTTATGAATGATGTTTTAAAGGCTTGCAAAAAGGTAGAGCCAGATTGTGAGATTGAACTTTAGAAAAACGCACCCCTAAATATAAAAGGGGTGCAAATTTAAAACAAATATATGAATGATTAAACATATATAAAATAAATAGGAGGAATGGACTGTGAATAAAAAGCAGAAAAAAATGTTGACAAGAATTATTATTGCGGCAGTTATGATTATTGCTTTGAATTTGATACAGATAACAGGAATTGCGCAACTATTACTTTACTTGGCAACATATTTAATAATCGGCTATGATATTTTAAAGAAAGCAGGCAAAGGAATTATAAACCGACAAGTTTTTGATGAAAACTTTTTAATGGCGGTGGCAACAGTGGGAGCTTTTGCGCTAGCAATTTACTCAGGAAGTGGGGATTACAATGAAGCAATCGCTGTTATGTTGTTTTATCAAATTGGAGAATTATTCCAAAGTTATGCAGTTGGAAAAAGCCGAAAAAATATTAGCGCGTTGATGGATATTCGTCCAGATTATGCAAATATAGAAATTAATGGAAAATTAGAAAAAGTAGATCCTGATGAAGTTGGTGTTGATAGTACAATTGTTGTGCAGCCAGGAGAAAAAGTTCCATTAGATGGTATTGTAATAGAGGGTTCGTCGAGCCTTAATACAAGTGCATTAACAGGTGAGAGTTTACCTCGTGATGTAAAACAGGGCGATGAAATCATCAGTGGCTGTATCAATATGACTGGTGTTTTAAAAATTCAAACAACAAAAGAGTTTGGTGAATCAACAGTTTCAAAAATTTTAGAGCTTGTGGAAAATTCAAGTTCAAGAAAATCCAAATCAGAAAACTTTATCTCTAAATTTGCAAAGGTATATACTCCTGCAGTATGTTATGGAGCATTGGCATTGGCGTTATTACCACCGTTGGTGCAAATGTTGTTTTTAGGCCAAACAGCACAATGGGGAGTATGGATTTACAGAGCTCTGACTTTCCTTGTAATTAGCTGTCCATGTGCATTGGTTATCAGTATCCCACTTAGTTTCTTTGCTGGTATCGGTGGTGCTAGTAAAGAAGGTGTGTTGATTAAAGGTTCTAATTATATGGAAACTTTGTCAAAAGCAAAGTATGTCGTGTTTGATAAAACAGGAACTTTGACACAAGGTGTATTTGAAGTAAGTGCTGTTCATCACAATGAGATGGAAGAAAAGAAACTTTTGGAATATGCTGCTTTGGCAGAATGTGCATCTTCTCATCCAATCAGCAAAAGTTTGCAAAAAGCTTACGGGAAGGAAATAGACCGTAGCAGAGTTTCTGATATAAAGGAAATCAGTGGATATGGAATTATCGCAAAAGTAGACGGCAATGAGGTGGCTGCTGGAAACAGCAAGCTTATGAAAAAAATAGGTGTAGAGTATCATGATTGTCATAGAGTTGGAACAATCATTCACATGGCAATTAACGGAAAATATGCGGGACATATTGTAATTTCTGATATATTAAAACCTCATTCAAAAGAAGTGATTGCGGAATTGAAAAAAGCTGGGGTAGAAAAAACAGTAATGCTTACAGGAGACGCAAAACGCGTGGCAGACCAAGTGGCACAATCACTTGGAATTGATGAAGTATATAGCGAATTACTTCCAGCAGATAAAGTGTCAAAAGTAGAAGAACTACTTTCCACAAAAGCAGAGAAAGATAAACTAGCCTTTGTCGGAGATGGAATTAATGATGCACCTGTATTGACTCGTGCTGATATTGGAATTGCAATGGGTGCAATGGGTTCTGATGCAGCAATTGAAGCTGCAGATGTAGTCCTTATGGATGATGATCCACTAAAAATTTCTAAAGCAATCAAGATTTCGAGAAAATGTCTTAGAATTGTATATCAGAATATCATTTTTGCATTGGTTATCAAATTTGCATGTCTTGGACTAGGTGCAATAGGTATTGCGAATATGTGGTTTGCTATTTTCGCAGATGTTGGTGTCATGATTATTGCAATATTAAATGCTATTAGAGCATTAAGAGTGCATAATTTATAATTTAGATGAAAATGCAAAAACTTATTATAGAAGATTGCTTGCAATTGGTGGAATTTTTCAAAACGCTGGGAGATTCTACAAGACTAAGGATAGTGCTTGAATTAAAGACAAAAAGATGTGTTGGAGAATTAGCGGAAGAATTAGAGATGTCTCAGTCGGCAGTCTCCCACCAATTAAATATATTAAAAGCTAATGGTATAGTAAAAAGTCAAAGACAAGGAAAATACATTTATTATATAGTGCAAGATGAATATGTACAAAATGCTATTGAAAGATGCAAAATGATGTTTGATAAGGAGTATTGTTTGTAATATTTAAGATTAAACAAGATGGATATAAGAAATGAATAGAAAGACGGAGTGATCCAGACATGGCGGTGGGAAAATCTCTTAGATTTTTTCACCGTTTTTAGTGGCTGACTTACTTTGGTAGTTAAGCGAGCTTGCGAGAGAACATCAAGTGTTTTTTCATAGTAAAATAGAGCGGCGTATACCCCCTGATAGATAATATCGAAAAAACTCTAAAAAGGGATCATTACGACGCTCTATGTTTGAAAGCCTCAGCAACAAAATCAAATCTGCTAAAAGAATAGATTATGGTTACAGGAATGATGGGCACTTTTTTTCCTGATTATTATTCTGAAACAAGTCTTTTAATTGCAGTCTTATAGATTTCTTTAGCAAGGATCAAATCAGACAAATAGATATATTCATTTGCCTGATGTTCTGTCAATTCTCTACCTGGTAGCATAGGGCCGAAGGCAACAATTCCATTCATTGCTCTTGCATAGGTTCCGCCACCGATGACCGTTGGTTCGCTCATGTCTCCGGTTTCATCGCGATAAGCGGAAAGAAGAGTTTGGATAACAGCACCGTTCTTGTCCATATAAACATGAGGTTTATTTGTAATAACCTCTACCTTAACATCACTGAAACCATTTTCTGAAAGATGACTATTAATGGCATTTACAATGTCTTCGAGATTGAAGGTTACAGGATAACGTAAGTCAATGTATAGAACAATATCATCGCCAACAGTTTCAATCTTACCAATGTTGTAGCTTGCTGGACCACTTGCTTCATCTGAGACCTGTCCGCCAAGACTTTCGCCGTTATATTCTAGCTTAATAAATTCGTGGAAGAACTCAACAAGTTTGCAATCTGTAACAACTCCACTCAGTTCATTCATCAACTTTGAAATGGCGTTTTCTCCGTCCTCAGGAGTACTTCCATGGGCCGCCTTACCTGTTACAGAGAGAGTCTTTGTTTCTCCATGAACAGAGTATGACGCAGTGCAGCTGTCTGGAACCATATTTATGGCTGTTCCGCCAGAAACATTGTTGAAGCAAGTATCGGACTTCTTAAAAGCAATTTTTAAGTGTGCAATTCCTTTTTCTCCGTAGATTGCAGGAAAATCAGCATCAGGGGTAAAACCAAAGTCAACGGCTTCTTCGTTCTTTTTATAGTATTCCATGTCTTCCCACGCACCGGTCTCCTCTGCCTGACCGAAAATGATGCGGACTCTCTTATTAAATGTAACACCTTCGTCAAGAAGTTCTTTAATGGCATGGATTACTGCTATTGCAGGTCCTTTATCATCTGTCACACCACGACCGTAAACCTTTCCATCCTTGATTTCAAGAGAAAAAGGATCCGTGTCCCAGCCATCACCAGCAGGTACCACATCTAGGTGAACCAGAATGCCCATTAGAGTTTCTCCGCTTCCTACTTCAGCATATCCAATCATATTCTCGCAATTTTTAGTCTCAAACCCGTAGCTCTTGCATATTTCTAGAGCTTTATTTAGGGCCATGTGTACACCTTCTCCAAAAGGATAAGCGCTGGACAAGTCTTTTTCGCACACACTGTTGATATTAATTATAGAACGTAAATCATCAATCATCTTTTCCATTTTTATCACTCCCTTACTTCTTCGCGATAGTTCCTCGCAATAATTTCTAAAACAAAAGCCGATCATATATTATTATACAACCGGCCCTTGTACATCTTCAATTATTTTTCAAATGGTTTGTATTCAACATCAAATCCAAAGTGCTTAGGTCCGAAGCATTCCAAACCTTCTGGAGTAGTCCAGATTTCAGGGGATGGAAGTGCAATTACTGTCATCTTATCACCAACTTCAAAATTAGGTGTAGTCATTGGATTTCCTTCTCCGTTAATCATGCAGATTAGGTCTGGAGCAATTACATCAACTTCGCCATTGCGGTATGAGATGATGTTTTCGTTCTTTAACCAGATGCGATATGCTTCGTCCGTATAATCTCCTTCGCCCTTTAGATGAATTTCACCAAAGTTGAAGCCATCTCTTGTTTCACAAGTGTAATCTGAAATGTGTCCTCTGAATAATACTTTACCTTCTTTATCATCACAGATAGCAGAAGCAACATCTCCGCCAGCTTCCTTTGTTTCTCTAAGAACTCTACCGATTTCCTGAGCGTAAGTAATTGCACCAGGAATTAGAGAATTCTTGATAACCTTACCAACGTTTGCGTGATCAGCTACACCTACAAGGTTGTCACTTACAACAGCAATAGCTCTAACGATATCTTCAGCTCTTAGGTCATCCGCTACATTCTGAATTACAATTTTTTCACCAAATTTTGTAGCTACGCCCATAGGGAAAATAGGAACGTTCTTTACATAGTATGTAGAATGCTGCAGTTCAGGAACTGAACGTCCGGCTGGGTCAGCGTCAATAAGAGGTAAATCCATTAACAGTGCAACGTGAAGAGCCTCAGCTGTATTTTCTCCACCTAATTCAGTTGAGCCAATTGCATACATTTTCTTACCTAAAGATTCCTCTAGAGCCTGTACAGCTAAAACTGCGGAAGCTGTTTCGCTATGCTTCAGATGAGCTAATCTAGGATCAGGTTTAGCTGATGGAGCACCGCAACCATAAGGAGTAACAACATACTCGTCATCTGGAAGTTCGTCTAAAGTGATTAATTTTAGAGTTTTTCCCTTTTCGAAATGTTCTTCTAAAAGAGCCAAACCGTCAGCAAGTGGACCGCCACCACCGGTACCAAGCACTGCACATCCGTACAATAGATCAATCATGTCCTGTTTGTTTAATTCTCTCATTTTTCTGTCTCCTCTTTTTTGTGATAATTTATGCTATATTTTCGGCGTTATCTCTTGATGCAGATGGAATAAAGCGCTCTGCAATAAGATAGATAACAAAACCTATAATGATACCAACGAATTCAATTTTAACTAGTGTATAAGAAATAATTGCACCTAATGCCCAAGCAATTACACCAGCCCAGTTTACACCGTCCTGTGGTCTAAAGTTCTTAGCTTTACCTTTTCCTACAACCCAGTAGTCAGCAAGAATTACTCCGCCAACAGGACAAACAACGTATGATAGTAAGCTTAACACTCCCTCAATGTGTCCCAAGATACCCAGGTCGCATAATACAATACCAACAATTCCTGAAATTAAAGTAGCTTCTCTTCTTCGGTTATCTTTAAGCTTAAGTGCCATAACAATGTTAAGACCTGCGCTGTAAGCATTTGTTGAGTTAGTTGTCCATGTTGAAATAACAAGTGCAATGATGCCCAGGAGTGGAAGTCCTACTTCAATTAGAACCATACTGATATCATACTGTCCTGATAGCTTTGTAAGAACGATTCCCATAATCAGAGTTATTACACCCATTGGGAATACACCGTAGAATACAGATTTAACAGTGTCTTTTCTGCTTTTCTGGAATCTAGTATAGTCAGGACCAGTGATTGTACCTACAGCAGTGAAGTTAAATGATAGTGCTACACCTGACATGAAGCTCATAGATTGTACGGTTCCTTCATCGTTAAGGTTTCCTGTTCCGTAAACCTTAAATGCTAGGAATGTTCCGTAGCACATAATGATCATTAGTAATGGAATAGAAATCTTGTCTAGTTTTTCTAGCGCATGCACTCCATATACTGCAGTCAGAAGCATTATGATTCCCCAAATTGTGTTTGAAACTACAACTGGAATATCCCATCCGGTCATAGCTAGCATTGCGTTACTGAAGGCTTCTCCACATACTCCATTCTGGATTCCAAACCAGCCAATCATGTTAACAGCAAAGATTGTACTTACGATAAATCTAGCTCCGCTTTTTCCAAAGCCGGCCTGACAGCATGTGCAGGATGCTAGTCCAAGGTCACAGCCTATCATTCCCGTTGCAACCATACCTACTACTACAATTAAGTAGCCTAGTGACCCTGAAATAATTGCTGGCCATATAGGCATTGCTTCCGCTAATAACGCTCCCAATAGGAATGCAGGAACGCATACACATATGCCGGCCTGAACGAAGGCTAACGAAATCCAGTCTTTTCTGTCTTCAGCAGAAATTGCCTGCAGAGCTGTGACTTCTGCTTTCTTACCTTTATTTTCATTTGTACTCATAATGGGTACCTCCTTTTGAATCTTCTCTATGATAGCACACATTATTATAAATGATAATTATGCAGATGACAGAATTATTTATCAATCATATTGTGCTTTTGCACAAAAGCCTTGTTTATGACTGTGAGTTTTGATATCATAAAGGAAAAAATTATACTAGGAGGAGCCATGAGTGTTACTGTTCAAGATTGTTTAAGACTACCCTCTTTTCATTCTGCGAGAGTGATTGCAGGCAAGAATGGACTGGGTAGAATAGTATCATCAGTATCTGTAATAGAAATACCTGCAAAGTCTGTAGAGGCAATTAGTGTATTCAATCCCAATGAGTTGTTAGTCACGTCATTTTATTCAATTAAAGATGATCCTACTAGACAATGCGAGGAAATGAGAAACTTATATGATGCTGGAGGCGTTGCACTAGTGCTGTTTTACGTGGGCGACGTCATCCCTCAGGTGTCTGACGAGTTGTTGCAGACTGCAGACGTTATGAACATACCTTTAATTCTTATTGAAGACGAAGCAGAATATAGTGTTAGTTATAGTGATGTAATTAAAGATGTAATGGGGGCTGTTTTCTACGATCAGGCATCTACGGATTCCTTTTCAGACACTGTGGAGAATAGATTGAAGCAGATTCCTTACAATAAAAGAAGCATGGAAACCCTGCTAAATGTAATAGCTGAAACTTATAACTGTAACCTTGTGCTTTATAACAAAAACGGTTTATATTTCACATCTATATATAAGCCGTCCTTTGGACAATTTGGTCCAGAATTCTTTTTTAATGCCTTCGCTGATGGCTCAACGGACCATTTCTGTAAAAGCATAATGTTGCAGGATAAGTCATTTTATTTGTATAGAAAAGAGTTCCCCCACGCAGGAAATACCTGGCTTACATTATATGCTTCAAGCAACGAAAACAGCATTAGTGAACACAAGCTAGATGAAATTTGTGCATGCACAAATTTCTTCTCAACCTTATGGGGCTACACCCTCGATATGCAGAATTATAATACTGTTATTACTTTGATCTTGAAATCATCGCGCGTAATAGGAGAAAAATTCCTTGAAGCTAGTGGTGTGCCTTTTTCTAAGCTTTCAACTATTCTTGTAGTAGAATCGGAAAAAGACAATTTAACAGACATTCTTCGGCAGATTGAAGGCATATTGAAGGAAAGTGAAAGATTCTACGTTAAGGATATTATTGACGACAGACTTGTAATTCTAAGTTCTATAATGGTTTCCCAAAAGGATGATGGCATTATAGCTACGGAAATAGAGAAATGCATAAACGAGTATGAGGGAGCCTTGTTTTTCTTGGAGTCTAGCAAAAATCTAACTTCAATGAGGAAAATATACTCAGACTTTTGTGCAAATTCAGCAGCAATGAGCAAAATTTTCATCCACCGAAAATTTCGCGACATGTATGATGTTATATTTTCGCAGGAAATCACAAATCTAGCTATAAATAGAGGCAATCGAAACGATCAAATCAAATCCATAATAGAAGCCTTAAAGGACGACAGTAATAACCTGATGGAAACCCTTGCAGTGTACCTAATCGACTGCGACTCCCAGTTGAGCACCACTGCAGCCACCTTGTTTTTGCATAGAAATACTGTGACGTACAGGCTTAATAAGATAAAGCAGATAACAAACACCGATTTCACCCTTATGCCGGCCACCTATGATTTTTATCTAGCAGCTGCGCTGTGGCGGTTAAACGAAAATTCCTAATGTGAGAATTTCAAATCAAAGTCTATCACTCGTGATTGACAAAATATGACGAGGGTTTTATTGCAGTGGTGCGCTCGGTGAGCACACCCTTACATACAAAATTAGGAGAATCTTCCATTTTGTATGTACCATTGTATGGACAGCGCTTTTGATAGCAGCATTGCTTGCGAAATATGAATCTGGTAAGTATTTCGTCCGATATGCCACTGAACTGACAGAAATTGCAGGTGGCCAGAAGCTTGTAAGACTGTATGATCCCAGTGGTAATCTTATTGAGGTTCGCACTCCATTCAGGTGTGATTAAAGGAGAAAATATGCAGATTTTTGTTGATGCAGATGCCTGTCCGGTAGTTGGTATTGTTGAAAAAGTTGCAAAAGAGCACAATGTTCCGGTAACGTTGTTGTGTGATACCAATCATGTGTTAGCTTCTGATTATAGTAAAGTGATCGTAGTTGGAGCCGGAGCAGATGCAGTGGATTATAAATTGATCAGCATTTGTCATAAAGGAGATATTGTTGTATCACAGGATTATGGAGTGGCGGCAATGGCTCTTGGAAAGGGTGCATATGCGATTCATCAGTCCGGGAAATGGTATACGAATGAAAATATTGACCAGATGCTTATGGAGCGTCACTTGAACAAGAAAGCACGAAGGGCATCCGGAAAGAATCATTTGAAAGGGCCAAGAAAACGAACAGCAGAGGATGATGAACATTTCAGAGAGTCTTTTGAAAAAATGATACATATGGCGATGGACAAGGAAAACTAATTTGAATATACAGATTTTTGGAACAAAGAAGTGCAATGATACAAAGAAAGCAGAACGTTTCTTTAAAGAACGTGGGATTAAGTTTCAGTTTATTGATATGAAAGAAAAAGGCATGAGCAAGGGGAAATTTAATTCTGTCGCCCAGACAAATGGTGGACTGGAAAATATGATAAACTGGGAGGGCAAGAATAAGGATCTGCTTGCGCTCACTAAGTACATTGCAGAGGAAGATAAACTTGAGAAGGTACTGGAAAACCCGCAGGTGATTAAGAACACCGGTGGTCCGTAATGGAAAACAATTCACTCTTGGATATTAGCCGGATATCTGGAAGGTGTGGAAATAAGAGAACGGAGGAGATGCAGAGTATGGAAGAATGTAGATTTCATATTGGTGATATCGTTCAGCATTTCAAACGTGAAAATGTAAATCCGGAGACAGCAGAGTATTTGTATCGGATTCTGACTTTTGCTCAGCATACAGAAAATGGTGAGAAGTTGGTGATCTATCAGGCATTGTATCCACCTTATAAAACGTGTGCCAGACCATACGATATGTTTTGCAGCGAAGTGGATCGAAAGAAATATCCGGATGCAAAGCAGAAGTATAGGTTTGAGGTGGTAACGGTAGATTTTTGGCCTAGATAAATAAAGTAAACGATCCAACTGAAAGGAAATTAAATGATATTCAATTTTGACAGAGAATTTCAATCTATGATGCAGGAACACAATTTAACTATAGTGATTCTTCTAGGACATTTGAATCCAGATGGCGATGCCGCCGGATCGGTGATGGGACTTGCACATTATATAAAGGTAAACTATCCGCAGTACAAAGTGCTGCCATATCTAGCAGATACGTTGGATAAAGGCCCGAAGAAACAGGTGAGCATGGATAAGGTCTTCAATCCGTTTGAGAAGCCAGATGTAGAAGAAAAATATGGTGTTATTGTATGTGATACTGCAGTTTTAGCAAGGATGATAGGCAGGAAATATTACGAGGGTGCAGAAGCAAGTATAGTAATTGATCACCATGCCTCTAATGAAGGTTACGGAGATGTGAACTATACAAAAATCTCTGAAGCTTGTGCAGAGAATGTTTATTATATTCTGGATGAGAATAAGCTGAAGAATACGATCGATTGTGAAATAAGTCCGACTGCAGCAGATTATATTTATATGGGGATTTTGCATGACACAGGGTGCTTTAACAGAGTGCAAGTTAGTACTATGCAGGCCGCGATGAAACTGCTTGAGATGGGAGTGGATCATAGTTATGTCATGCAGACGATGTACAAAGATACATTGGAAAGTCTGCAGAAGAGATTGGAACTGTTGAAACGTGCAGAGCGTCTGCTGGATGGAGCGGTTGCATGTGTTTGCATCAATCATGCAGAGTGTGAGACAGAAGAAATCAGCTATGAAGATATCCATCCAATCAGTGGATTTCTCAGAGACTGCGAGGATATTAAGCTTGGCTTTACTATGTACGAGGAGGAAGAAAATCGTTGGAGATGTTCTTTCCGTTCTGATGGAAAGTGGATCAATGTGAATGAACTCTTGCAGGCATTTGGTGGAGGTGGACATGCTGCCGCAGCAGGTGTGCGCAAGCGAACGAATGATGTTGAAAAGTTCAAGCAGGAAATACTTGAGAGGATTATTATGATGAGAAAGTTTTCTGTGCAAGATAAATAAGAAGATCCTGCTTTCCAGTTGTTATATGGTAAGCGCATAGTTTTGGGGACACCCCGAAACTATGCGCTTACGATATTCGGAACGGGAAAGTCCTGTAATATGCGCCTCATTTTTTAATAAGTCATACTCAATGTCGGAAAGTTTTAATGTTACGAATTTTTTCGTTTGAGTTTATTTTCTTTTTTGGGTGGTGCCATATTTCTCCTTTCATAATGCATGACATCTCTTATGTTATCTTCCATTTTTTAGCCGGCTGTCCCTTCCGGTTACATAAAAGTGCTGCGTCTATCTTTGATAGAAAGCCAATAGACATCTTTGATGTCGTCACGAGGGTATGGGAAAACGTAATTCCCATCAAGATGACCCAGAAGTATACCGAAGCCATAAAAATGGCGATATGGTAATATATGGGTGGATCTTGCTCTAATCTACGAACCCTCTTACATATACAAAAGATGGAGGGGAAAAATACAGGGTGTGAGAGAAAAGAATTTTAGAAAAATCAAAATAACTCAAAAACTTGACTTTTAACATTGTCAAAGTTAAAATGAAAGAAAAAGAGTTAAAAGGAGAATGAGAAATATGCTTACCAGCGTATTCGGGATTTCTATAAAATATGAAGCATGGAATCATCAGGATTCTTTGCCTGTTTACATCGCAGGAAGTTATGATTTTCAAACAGCATATATTGGAAACAGACGTTGTATAATGCTTGCACCAATAGAAGAACTTGCCACACTTCCGGCATTGAAAAAACAAATTGCAAAAATACAGCAAATTGATAATGTGCCAGTCGTCTTTGAACTTGCGACAGTATCTAATTATCGAAGAAAAAGTCTTATAGAAAATAATATACCGTTTATTACTGATAAGCAGATCTTTCTTCCTTTCATTGGAACAATGCTTACAGATGAGAAAGAACCGCCAAAGCTGACAGGTAAGTTTGTTTACTCAACGCAGCAGTTGCTTTTGTTTTATCTGTATAGTAAGAAAAAACGCTTGTATATTTCAGAAGCCAGAAAAGTGCTTCCATTTACAGCAATGACCTTGACTAGAGCAGTAAAGCAGTTGGAAGCGACGGATTTGTTTCTTGTAGCAAAAGACGGTGTCAACAAGTTTATTGAGTCAAAATATAAGCGAGATGAATTATTTGAAAAAGCAAAAGTATATTTGACGACGCCTGTCCGCAAAGCAGGATATATAGATAAGGCGCAAGTTACAGAAAACATGGTCTTTGCAGGGGAAACGGCACTTTCTGAAAAAACAATGCTAAATCCCAGCCGAGTTTTTACCTATGCAATTAGTGAGAAAGATTATGATAAAACTTTGCTGACAGATGAACTGATAGATCCGGATAAACAGGTCAGACTTGAATTATGGGCATACAACCCGAAACAATTTTCGGAGGATAACAGTGCTGACGATATTTCCATTGTTTTATCTTTTGGAGATACAAACGATGAGAGAATTGAAGAAGCAGTAGATGAATTGCAGGAAAGAAGGTTGCAGGAGTAATGGTCAACGGATTTACAAAATTTAAGAAAAGATTTCAGGGTTTTGAAAATCAATATGTCGTCATCGGTGGAACAGCTTGCGATTTGATTATGGAAAACGAAGAATTACCGTTTCGGGCTACAAAAGATGTAGATATTGTACTGATTGTTGAATCCATAACAGCGGAGTTTGGCAGGCAGTTTTGGGAGTATGTCAAGGAAGCAGGATATGAGCATTTGAATAAAAGTACCGGAAATGCACAGTTTTATCGTTTCACATCTCCGAAAAGCAAAGAATATCCATACATGATAGAAATATTTTCCAGAAATCCAGATTTTATTATATTGGAAGATGATGCAGTTCTCACACCGCTTCCGATAGACGATGAAATCTCCAGCTTGTCGGCAATCCTTCTAAACGAAGCGTATTATGAATTGCTAAAAACCGGACAAATGATGGTTGATGGCATTCCGGTATTAAGTCCGACTTGCCTGATACCATTTAAGGCAAAAGCGTGGCTGGATTTAAAAGAACGCAAGTTGAATGGAGAGCAGGTTGACAGCAAAAATATAAAGAAACATAAAAACGATGTGTTCCGATTAGCACAGTTAATCACAGCCAATACAAGGCAAGTTCTCAGTTCGGAAATAGCAGAGGATATGAAAAAGTTCTTATCTGAAATAGCTGATGAAACAGTGGATTTAAAATCATTAGGCATTAGAGGGACGGATAAACAAAAAATTATAGATATGTTGTACCTGTGCTACAATTTGAACGATAATACATAATTTTTTTCTAAAGCCAAAAAAAATTGCATATCAGAGGCTGTATTTTCCGACTTTAAATCTTGGAGTTGGATTGGCGAGACAGGGAAAGAAGGTATTGTTGATTGATGCGGATCCACAGGGAAGCCTAACTGCAAGTCTTGGATATGTAGAACCGGATGATATTGGAACTACTCTTGCAACTATTATGATGGGCGTTATCAATGACGAGGAAATTGGAGAAGAAGAAGGAATTTTACATCATAAGGAACAGATTGATCTCCTACCAGCTAATATTGAGTTATCTGCTTTAGAAGTAACCATGAGTAATGTAATGAGCAGAGAGCTGATCATGAAGGAATATATTGATACGATGCGATCACGATACGATTATATCTTAATTGATTGTATGCCGAGTTTGGGCATGATGACCATCAATGCATTAGTGGCTTCTGATATGGTTTTGATACCTGTACAAGCTGCATATCTGCCGGTTAAAGGACTTCAGCAGTTGATCACAGGACTATTTCTATGGTAAAGAAGAGATTGAACCGGAAACTGACGATCCAGGGGATTCTTTTAACAATGGTGGATTTTCGTACTAATTACGCCAAAGATATTATGTTAGTGATTTCATGAGCTGTCACCAAATTGCTCACATCAGTTGGTGCTCGTTTTCTTAACTTTCTACCATTCCAAGCATCTCGTGTTCCACAACAAACTTAATCATGTAATCATCAATCAATTGTTTCTGATTCTGAAACGCATACATCAGTGCTTTTTCACAGACCCGGTTAATTATTCGTGGAATCCCAGTTTTCGATTACGTGGAAAGTCTTTACCGGGATGGAGCACATAATGTTCGGGATTGGTAGCAAGTTTCTGAAATATTTTGCATTAATGAAAGAGAATCTTCAGGAAGAAATCGGAGAAAAAATGTACGATATATCTTCCTCCTATGATATCCTGAATGTAATATCGAATAAAATGATATTTGGTTTTTCCAAAAAGATAAGGAAGGTAAAAATACAATGAGCGAATATATAACTACATATACAGGAAAATACTTTAACCCAACACAGCCGAATCCGGATCTGATCAGCATACAGGATATTGCACATGCCCTTTCTCTGATCTGCAGAGGAAATGGTCATGTACAGACCTTCTGGTCAGTAGGGCAGCATTGTATTTGTTGTGCAAAGGAAGCCGCAGCAAGAGGTCTGTCGGACCGTATGGTACTTGCCTGTCTGCTTCATGATGCCAGCGAGTGTTATATGTCGGATGTGCCAACACCCTTTAAGAAGGAATTGCCAGAGTATTAGGCACAGTTAAATGAAATCGATCATGCGATGCTCTTGTATGATCTTGAAAATCTGTTGGGAGAAGTGCAATATGGAGAAATCCCGGATTTGCAGATTGATCTGGATTATACAGTCAGGCCTTTTGCTGAAGTAGAAGATGAGTATCTGACACTTTTTGCAAAGTATTCCGGTACAGTTGCACCAAAGACAGTTTATCTGGAAGATATTGCAGATGCATTTGAAGAGTGTATGGACGGATGGGCACAATTTTTGGATACACGAACAGGTGAAATTGTTGCTTTGGCGGAAGATCCGTACATAGCCTGTGAAGAAGATCAGGAGCTCTGGGAAGAAATTGATGAGACGGAGGATTATGTCAGATTGCAGAATCAGTATGAACTTCATGAAAAAAGGATCATGGAGAAGTTTGCGTATGAGATTGGGAATCAAAGAGTTTCTGAAGTACTGTTTGATGCGCTCAGAAGAAGGCATCCATACAGGTGTTTTAAAGATAAAATAAATGATCTGGGAATCAGCCAGATTTATTATGACTACAGAAATCGAACTTATATCAATACAGCAGAAGAATGGTGTCGGAACTATCATGTGCCATATAGAAGAAAAGAAGATTAGGGGCTGTTTTGAAATGGGTTTGATTGTCCAAACTATTAGAAGAAATCAAACTCTGTCACAGGGGAGCTTATAATCTCCCCTGTGACACCAATCAAATTTATTCTTTTAAAATGCTTGTTCATATAACTTTAAGATATCATTTTTCATTGTGAATTGTGGATTGCACTGAATATTACCGCTCTTCATCGCATCATCCGCCATCTGCTCAAATTTATCACTCGTGACCCCGATATCACTGAGTGTCGGCAAAATTCCAAGCTCGTAATTCAGCATCCGGATTTCTGTCGCAAGCATGTCCGGTGTAAAATTAATATCTGCCCCCATATCTTTGCTTATACAACCATAGATATAACGGTACTTTTCCGGATCTGCGGCATCCTTGTTGAAATCTACCACCGTCGGCAGCAGAATCGCATTTGCCACACCATGCGGCACATCAAAATATGCACTGACCGGATGACTCATTGCATGCACATTGCCAAGTCTCGCATGAGAGAATGCGATTCCGGCAAAAAGCGATCCGACCATCATGCTTTCACATGCGGCAGGATTGCTTCTGTCTGCCACATAATCCCGTATACTTCCGCCGATTAACCGCAGAGCTTCTCTTGCAAAAATATCGGAAAAAGGAGATGCTGCCTTTGAAATATAAGCTTCCAATGCATGTACCATCGCATCAATGCCACAGGCCGCTGCTGTATTTGCCGGAACCGTAGCAATCAGATCCGGATCAAGTATCACATACGTTGGTAATAGATAGTTGCTTACTACGGTCAGTTTATAGTTCCTGGAGTGATCGGTAATCACAGAGAATGCAGTTACTTCGGAGCCGGTTCCGGCAGTCGTCGGAATTGCAATCATGGGAACAACCGGCCCCATAACCTTACCTGCACCTTCATAATCAACAATGTTGCCACCATACGTTGCAAGTACAGCCACTGCCTTAGCAACATCAAGCGGAGAGCCACCGCCAAATGCAACAATGAAATCCGCTTTACTTTTCTTGAAACCTTCCGTCGCTTTCACAACGGTATCGGTACTTGGGTTTCCTTCTGTTTCCGTAAAACATTCGCTTTCCATGCCGGCACTTTTTAATGCCTTCCGGCACTTTGCCACCATTCCGATCTTGTTCAGATGAGGACCGGAAATAATATATCCTTTGCTTTTGCCCAATTCTTTTGCCAGATCCGGGAGCAGATCTAACGTACCTGCTCCGAATTTAATATTCTGAGGAATCGTAAATGAAAAGCTGTCCATTCTATCATCCCTTCTATTTTGTAAGCTCAACTACAGATGCTTTAATAATCTCATATGCCTCGTCACAATCCTTTTCCGCAATAATGAGTGGTGGAACCATGCGAATCGTATGTGTACCGATTGCCGTAATCAGCAGATGTCTGTGCAGACACTCATGCTTAACTTCTACTGCGCTTATCGTATCATCAAATTCTACGCCCACCAAAAGACCTTGTCCTCTTACTTCCTTCACATGCGGAAGCGTTTCCAGCTTCTTCTTAAAATATTCTCCCATCTTAGCTGCATTATCAGCCAGATTTCGGTCTAGTAATTCATTTACCTCTGCTAATGCTGCCGCACAGCTAACCGGATGTCCACCAAAGGTTGTTCCATGAGAACCGACAGAAAATGCTTTTGACACATCTTCGGTTGTGCAGATAGCACCGATCGGCATACCACCGCCCAAAGCCTTTGCCATAGACACGATATCCGGCTTAATTCCGTAGTTCATGTAACTCATGACTTTACCGGTTCTGCACCATCCGGTCTGAACCTCATCGATCAGAAGAAGCATGCCGTTTTCATCACAGAACTCACGCAGCCCGCTCATAAATTCCTGCGTTGCCGGATGAACACCACCTTCACCCTGCACCGGTTCTATCATGATTGCAATCGTGTTCTCTGTACATGCATCCTTGAACGCCTTCAGGTCATTGTACGGAGCATAAGAGAAACCATATGTCATAGGACCAAAACCAATCTGGCATCCGTTACCGGGCTGTCCTGTGGCAGACATCGCACCAAAGGTACGTCCGTGAAAACCATTTTTGGCAGTCACGATATGATATTTATTCGGACCATACTTCTCAATACCATATTTACGTGCCATCTTAATCATTGCCTCATTTGCCTCAGTTCCGGAGTTTTGAAAGAAGATCTTGTCCATTCCGATCGTGGTGCATACCTTCTCTGCAAGCAAAGCCTGCGGAATTGTGTAAGGATAGTTAAAGGTATGCATAACATCCTGTACCTGATCAATTACGGCTGCCACAACTTTTTCGTTACAGTTACCTGCAGAATTTACCGCAATTCCAGCGTAAAAATCAAGGTATTTCTCGCCTTTTTCATCATACATGTACTGATCCCTGGCCGTCTCACACAGAAAATCCATTCTCTCATATGTCTCGATCATGTACGTATTTACTTTGTCTTTAATGTCCTGTACAGTTAGTCCGGTGTCTGTTAATTTCATATTAGATATCCTCCTTAGCACCAATAGTAGTGTTTATTCTATTTCCCCTGCGGGCTTGATCATGTCTGCAGTTATTAATCCTTTAATGATCAGGTACTGTTCAATTGTTTTGACACAATTTTCTATGCCAACGCGTTCGCTGTTGAGAGTCAGATCATAGTTCACAGGATTTGTCCAATAATTTCCGTGTGTATAGTATTTGTAGTAATCCGCACGAAATCTGTCAGTACGCTCGATGGTTGCATTTGCGACAGCTTCTGTAACTCCCATATTTGCAATTGTGCGATTCACGCAGAAGACCCGTGGCGCTTCTATATAAATATTGACCACATTCGGTTTGTCCCTTAGTACATAATCGGCACATTTTCCGACTATCACACACGATTCCTTCTCCGCCAGCTCACGAATGATCTGACTCTGATATTCAAACAATCTATCATCGGAAACAAATTTTTCATTTCGTGTAATATAATGTTTAGATCGCGGAAGTCCTCTTAAGAAGCTGGTAAAACCACCTGTTTCACGCATTTTCTCATTGACCTCCTGAAACACATTTTCGGGAAGTCCGCTTAACTGACTTGCCAAAGTCAGAATCCGGTTTTCGTAGCAGTGAATCCCAAGATCCTTTGCGAGCTGTGATGCGATTGCCTTACCACCTGTTCCAAATCCCCTCGCAAATGTAACTATAAATTTATCCATTTTCTTTGTCCTCCTTTTTAACCAGCCAGATACCGACTCAGGAATTCACGAGTTCTTGTATTCTTAGGATTTGTAAATAATTCTGACGGAGCCGCATCCTCTGCAACATATCCGGAATCCATAAAGATTGTTCTTGTTGACACATCTCTGGCAAACGCCATCTCATGTGTCACAATAATCATGGTAAGTCCTGTCTTTGCAAGCTCTTTCATTACATTTAATACTTCTCCGACCATCTCCGGGTCCAAAGCTGAGGTCGGTTCATCAAACAGAAGTACTTCTGGATTCATGCAAAGTGATCTTGCAATTGCAACGCGCTGCTTTTGCCCACCGGACAACTGTGTGGGTTTTGCATTAATGTATGGTGCCATGCCGACATTTTTCAGATGTTTGATTGCTCTGTTGAATGCCTCCTCTTTCGGCAGATGCAGCACCTTTCTTGTGCAAAGCATGCAATTCTCCAACACGGTCATATTGTTAAATAGATTAAAAGACTGGAATACCATTCCAACTTTTGAACGATACTCATTAATCTCTTTCTGCACATCGCGGACTTCCTTATTATGGTAAAGTATTTTACCAGAGGTCTGCTTTTCCAGTTTATTGATACATCGAAGCAGTGTAGATTTACCGGATCCAGAAGAACCGACGATGCAGATGATTTCTCCGGCATTCACATTGATATCAATCTTTCTTAAGACCTCATGATCTCCAAATGATTTGCTCAGATCTTTAATTGAAATTACTGACTCACTCATAGCGTTCCTCCTATTGATTATCCATGTACTCGATTGCAAGTGCGTAATCGGTCTTACCCTGCATCTTTTTCTCAATCAGCTTGAACAGCTTGTCAAATACAAAGCAAAGAACAAAGTAGATGACGGCGATAACAAGGTATGATTCGAAGTATTTGTAATAGTTTCCACCGACAGTTTTCGCTGCCATAAACAGTTCCTGTACTGCAATAACATTTAATACCGATGTCATCTTTAGGTTTGTCAGAAACGTATTTGCCATCTCAGGAATAATATTCCTGAAAGCCTGCGGAAGTACAACATAGAGCATAGTCTTAAATGGCGACATTCCCATTGCCCATGCGCCTTCGCGTTGACCTAAATCAATCGAACCGATTCCGGCTCTTACGGTTTCTCCCATGTATGCTCCTGTATTTAATACCGTTACGACAATACCTGCAAATACTGGTGTCAGATTTTCAAATCCCATCTGACGAATTCCGAAATATACGATCATTGCCTGTACGATCATAGGTGTATCTCTGAATACCTCAACATAAACGGTAAATATTACTTTCATGATCCGAATCAGAAATTTCTTAATAACAGTGTCGCCTTCATTGAGCTTTATATCATTTACAATACCTACGATATATCCCAGTACAAAGCCAAGCAATGTGCCGGCCACTGCAATATACAGTGTCAGCCAGGTTCCCTTGGCGAACATGCTTGAGTACTTTTGCGCCAGAAATATCATCCATTCAAATGAATTACTTGGACTTTCAAAAATCATATCTCTCTACCTTTCAAACCTTTATTCGTTAGTTAGCTGCTGGTTGCTGTGTTAATACGGTGTTCATCAGCTCGTCCATCTTGTCCTTATCATTCCAGCCGATCGCATTCATCGCATCCTGAATCTGATCTCTCAACCTGGTATCATCTTTTCTTGTTGCGATACATACGTTAACCATCTCATCATCTCCTGTAAATCCATCATTCTCATCTAACTGAATGATCTGGAGATCATCGTTGGTAAGTGCTGCGGACTCCGCAGTCGGAAGGTCAACGATACATACATCAGCGCTTCCATTCGAGATTGCCATAAAGCACTCTGAAGTTGTCTCGAAGTTACCGGACTGCTCAGCACCTTCAATCTGATCAAGAAGTGAAATCCAGCCGGTTCCTAACTGTGTGGTAACCTTACAGCCTGTTCCTGCCAGATCGGAAAGCCCTTTGACATCGGCGTACTTTCCACCCTTCTTTACTACGATACAGTTATTTCTGTAATAATAAGGCTCGGTAAATGCATACGATGCGTCTCTCTCTGCCGTCTTGCCCATGCCTGCGATGATTGCATCATAATCGCCCGCGTCCAGGGAAATACCAATGGATGACCACTCAACCTTATGAATCTCAAGCTCCATTCCCATCTGATCGGCAAGCATCTGTGCGACTGCTACGTCATATCCGTATGCATAATAATCAGAATCGTAAATCTTGACTGCTTTACTTCCATCAGGTGTCGTGTCGGTGTCCTGCGTCCAGTTGAATGGAGCGTATGCACATTCCATACCAACTCTTAAGACCTTCTTATTGGAATCCGTTGTTGAAGAAGCCTGTGATGCTTCTGATGCTTTCTTATCGGATGCTCCGCATCCTGATAAACTTATGGCAACCATCACTCCTGTAAGTGCCAATGCTGCGATTTTTCTGCTTTTCATATTGATTTCCTCCCTTATGTCTTGAAGCTTTGTTTCTGATTGTTCTTTTTTGTCTTGCTCTCTATCCGAGTGATTTCTCTGGAGTTCCCGTATAGAGAATAAAAAAGGCGCCGGAGAAATAAAATTCTCTAGCGCCTTTGCTTATTGAGTATGATATACTTCGAAAAGCCTCTTTGCAATAGTAATCCCGTACAATTTAACTGTGCATTTTGCACAGTTACTAATGAAACATCAGCCTTTTTACCAGAATGCAGTTGACCAGATCCAGATATTCCATCGAATCATCAAGGTTGATTTCCAGTATTTCTTCAATCTTTTTCAGACGATATTGCAGGGAATTCCGATGCACATACATCATCTCTGCCGTCTTTCCGACATTGAATCCGCACATATAGTAATTCACCAAAGTGTCAATCAGGAAAGAACCGTTTGCATTGTCATACATCTCCAGTTTTTTCAGCTTTTCATTACAGTAATTAAGAATTTCCTGTTGATTACCACTGTTGAACATATATTTGTAGATTCCCATAGAGCTTGCACTCAGAACCTTCTTGTTCGTCGGATTCGGCAGCATGTCTTTCTTCGGGATCAGATTCTTCGCCTCCTGATAACTTATTCCGAAATCCGCCGGCTTCGTATAAGCCGCTCCCAAAATACAGGTACTGTGGATTACCCCCGCAAAAGGCGTCCGACTATCAAGCTCTCTAAGAATCTGCTCAATCTGGTGTTCTGTCTCCTTATTTTCCTTTGCCTCAAAAAGCAACACAAATTTGTTCAGAAACCGCATATACATCGGTTTTTTCTTCATGTGAAGTACCTCGCGATTCAGGCAATCCGTATAATAAACATAGGTATGCTCATCCTGTTCCAGATTCATGCCGTACTTCCGGTCAATCACAATAACACCAACACGATACGGCCGGTCAAACGTCAGCCCAAACTGTGCGGAAATCTTCTCGATATACTTATCATTGACCTCGTACCCGAATAACAAGTTGTACAGATAATCTCCGGTTCGCTTGTTGTCCACTTCGGTTTCCAGAATCAGTTCACCGATACTCTGTGCGATGTCAACAAACGTTGCACCCTCCCACCGTATATAGAACAACGACAGTTTCAATTCCTTTGCCTTCTCGATCATCTGCTGTGGAATTGCTTCCTTGTCCTCCTCAACTGAGATTGCAAGTCCTGATATTCCAAGCTCGTTCAGCTCGAGCATTGCAGTGTATGCATCCTCGATTGAATATCGCAGAAAATCCACGACCAGAAGCGCAAAATTGCCCGGATTCATATGATCTTTATATGGCTTTGTCTGTACTATGTATGTCCAGGATACCATGCGTTCCAAGCCCGCTTCACCGGTCAGAAGCTCGACTCCGTCTAATCTCAGGTTGTTTATATCTCTGCATGTAATCATCGTTCGTCACCTGCCATTTCAATTATAGGTCATTACTTTCACTGTTATGCTATATCGATATCGCTTTTCATACAGCTGTCCTCCGTAACCTGGAGATACTGTACGCTGTAAGCCGGAAGATTCAGAGAGCCATTCAGCGTCTGTGAGATATTCCCAGAACCGCTTTTCAGCAGATCGGTGAATGTTCCGAGCAATTCTCCGTGATGGATCGTGAAATCGCTCTCAGACGCGTTGATGGCGATCAGAATCCGTTCCTGCCCTGTACGGCGTTCAAAGACAAGCTGATGGTTTGTGATTGAGATATTGCGGTATCCTCCATTGCAGAGGGCATCACTGTTTTGTCGAAGTGTGATCAGTCGGTGGATGAAATCAGTCAGTGCATTCGGTTTTGGCGCCTCAAAGCATGGACGAAGCGCATAGTCATTGTCCGGAGTCTTGATACCTTCTTCGCCCCATTCGCTTCCATAATAAATACAGGGAATTCCCGGCATACCGAATAAAATACCGTAAGCCAGAGGCAGGTGTGCAGGGGTTGTCAGGATGCTGGCAATCCGTGTGACATCGTGATTATCCACAAAACTCATCAGATGCTTTCCACGGTAGATACACCATTGTTCCGGTCCGTACTGACGATTCAGGGAGTGTGCGATCTCGAACAGATTCATGCTGTTCAGGCTGGAATAGATTCCCTTGTAGCATTCGTAATTGGTACAGCTGTGCAGCATCTCATCATTTACAATCAGATTATAATCACCGAATAGTACTTCACCGATCAGAACAAATCCAGGCTTTTGTTCTTCGCAAAATGAGCGGAGTCTCCGCATAAAGTTATGGTCCAGACTGTATGCCACATCCAGGCGAAGTCCGTCAATATCAAATGTTTCGATCCAGAAGCGGACACAGTCTAATAAGTAGTCTGTGACTGCAGGATTTTGCAGATTCAGTTTGACCAGTTCGAAATGTCCTTCCCATCCCTCATACCAGAATCCGTCCTGATAACAACTGTCACCGTCAAAATTGATGTAGAACCAGTCTTTATAAGGAGAATCCCACTTCTTTTCCTGAACGTCCTGAAATGCCCAGAAACCGCGTCCAACGTGGTTGAAAACTCCGTCCAGCACGATTTTGATATGATGCTTATGCAGATCGTCACAGACATCCTGAAAATCTTCATTGGTTCCAAGGCGGCAGTCCACCTTTTTAAAGTCTCTGGTATCATAACCGTGATTGTCAGATTCGAAAATCGGATTTAAGAGAACAGAACCGATCTGCAGATTCTCCAGATAACTGCTCCAGTCTTTCAATTTCAGAATACGCGGAACGCAGATGCCATCGTTGTGAGTCGGGGCACCGCAGAATCCAATCGGGTAAATTTGATAAAATGTTTCGTTGTAAGCCCACATAATAAGTACCTCTGCTTTCTTATAGAATATGGATATTATAGCGTATTTTCGGGCTTTCGCAAAGGTTGGAGAAGGTGCGAAAAAATTTTTTTAAAAAAATTGAAATTTGTTGTTGACAATTGGTATCCCCTTATGTATAATAGCTATTGTGTCACGGAGAAAACGGCACAAAAGCGAATAACGGGGTGTGGCTCAGCTTGGCTAGAGCGCCTGGTTTGGGACCAGGAGGTCGCAGGTTCGAATCCTGTCACCCCGACTTCGCGGGTGTAGTTCAATGGTAGAACACCAGCCTTCCAAGCTGGATACGTGGGTTCGATTCCCATCACCCGCTTTCTTACAGAGTGATCTGTAAGGAGCCTATAAACGGGGATAAAGTTTATACGAGTCTGTAGCTCAGCTGGATAGAGCAACGGCCTTCTAAGCCGTAGGTCGAGGGTTCGAATCCCCCCAGGCTCGGTATGGTGGGTATGGTGCAGTTGGTTAGCGCGCCAGATTGTGGTTCTGGATATCATGGGTTCGAGTCCCATTACCCACCCTTTTCTTTTATAAGAAGCACTAGTTAAGCAGTGTCATAGTTGAGTTTACTAATGGGCTATCGCCAAGCGGTAAGGCACAGGACTTTGACTCCTGCATTCGCTGGTTCGAATCCAGCTAGCCCAGTTTACCTGGATTAGCGGGTATTATAAGAAAATAAGGGCGTGTAGCTCAGTTGGTAGAGCACTTGACTTTTAATCAAGTTGTCCGGGGTTCGAATCCCCGCACGCTCATTGTAGAACAAGCAGTTTTGCTTGTTTTATTTTTTCCAAAATTGTATATGCGGATGTGGCGGAATTGGCAGACGCGCTGGTTTTAGGGTCCAGTGGGCATCCCGTGCAGGTTCAAGTCCTGTCATCCGCAGACTATGAAGAAGCCTTGATTTTCAGGGCTTTTTTGCATGTCTGGGAAGAGTTTTGTTAAGTATTTCAGAACTCTGTTTTTGGTTACACTTGATTACACTTTCTGATGACAATGCATTTCAGTAGAAAAAAGAGAGCGAATGCCGCTCTCTTTTTGTTTCAATAGCTACTTTCTATAAGCAAATTTAGGAACGCCGTCTTCTGTGGGAACGGTTACTTCTCCCTGGATCAGCGGACGAGCATACCGGATAAAATCTTCTGTCACGTCAGAACCATCTGCAGTGATCCATGTAACAGGGACGCATTTTTCCTGATTACAGATGACGTTGACGTCTTTTAAAACATAATCAATCTGATAGTCATCTCCGTCCAGACGTTCAAAAGCAACCATCTTTCCGCTGGCTCCGTTTAAAGCAGCTTTTACTCCGTAAGCTCCGGAAGCAATGGCTTCTTTCTGGTCTGTTTTGGAAAGCATGGAAGAAGAGCATCTCTGGCAGACATTGAGTTCTACAGAACGTACTTTGACGCCAAGGCGTTCTTTCACCAGATTTTCCAGATATTTTCCGGAACCTGTGAGCATTTTGTGGCCGAATGTGTCTGTTCCGACATCATTGGAATATTCGCAGATAAATGTACCGGTGTTGTCGTGGATTCCTTCGGAAATACATACTACCAGGTTTGGTGTAGTCTCCAGAGACGTACGGACTTTCTCGATAAAAGCATCCTGGTCAAAGTCTGTTTCCGGAAGGTAGATCAGAACCGGGTTGTCGTGTTCGAACTTTCTGGCCAGTGCGCTGGCAGCAGTGAGCCATCCGGCATGGCGTCCCATAATCTCAACAATGGTAACGGATTTTTTGTTGTCATAAACGGATGCGTCGATAGCAATCTCCCGCACAGTAGAAGCGACGTATTTTGCGGCACTTCCAAATCCCGGTGTGTGATCTGTCTCGACAAGGTCATTATCAATTGTTTTTGGAATTCCGATCACACGGATGTCGCTGCTGATCTTTTCGGCATAGCGGGAAAGCTTGCTGACAGTATCCATGGAATCATTGCCTCCGATGTAGAAGAAATATCCGATGTTGTATGCTTCGAAGCGTGCAAAAAGCTGTGGATAAACCGGATCGTTGAGATCTTCCGGAAGCTTGTATCGGCAGGAGCCAAGATATGAGCCGGGTGTGGTCCGGATCAGTTCCAGTTCTTTTGATTCTTCCAGTGGCGCCATGTCCATGACCTGATCATTTAAAAATCCTTCAATTCCATTTATCATCCCATAAACAGTGCCAATCTCGTCTTCGCGGTTTAATGCTTCGTATACAGTCCCGTAAAGGCTTGCATTGATAACGGCAGTCGGTCCGCCAGATTGTCCTACAACTGCATTTTTTTTCATAGTGTTCCTCCAATTTATCTTTTATAAAAATAAGTGTTCTCCCTAATACTATAAAGGAAGGAGTGGTATTTTACAATAAAATGGTTGGAAAAATAATAAAAGTACAGTATAATTGCTATATTGAAGAAAAGGAGTGTAGACATGAAATATATATCTTTTGCAATTCCATGCTATAATTCAGAGGCATATATGGAAAAAGCAATTCAGTCGATCCTGCCCGGAGGAGAAGATGTGGAGATTATTGTAGTTAATGACGGATCCTCAGACGGGACAAGCGAGGTTGCAAAAAAATACGAGGAAAAATATCCGGGGATCGTCAAAGCGGTAGACAAGGAAAACGGCGGTCACGGGGATGCGGTCAATACAGGTCTGGCGCATGCCACAGGTGTCTATTTTAAAGTAGTGGACAGTGATGACTGGGTAGATGAAGAGGCTCTGCTGAAGATATTGAGTGCAGTGAAGGAATTTGTGGATGCAGATTCTAAAGTAGACATGTTGATTTCTAATTATGTGTATGAGAAAGTTGGGATGACGCATAAAAAAGTCATTCATTACCGCAATGTACTTCCGCAGAATCAGGTGTTCCGCTGGGATGATATCGGAAGCTTCCATCTGGATCAGTATATTCTCATGCATTCCGTGATCTACCGGACTGAGATGTTGAGACTCTGTCAGCTGAAGCTGCCGAAGCACACGTTTTATGTGGATAATATCTATGTATATTACCCGCTTCCTCATGTTCGGACATTATACTATATGGATGTGGACTTCTATCGCTATTTTATCGGACGAGAGGATCAGTCTGTGAATGAGAAAGTGATGATCAGCCGCATCGATCAGCAGATTTATGTAACAAAATCTATGATCTCTATGTATGAATTACGTATGGTAGAGAGTAAAAAGCTCAGAAAATATATGATCAATTATCTTGCTATTATGATGACAGTATCTTCGATTTTATGTATTCGTTCCAAGGTGAATGAAAATCTGATCAAAAAGAAAGAATTGTGGAAATATCTGAAGAAGAAAGATTATAAAACCTATATGAAGATCCGATATGGAATTCTCGGTCAGACCATGAACCTTCCGGGAAAATCAGGAAGAAAAGTTTCTTCTATGGCATACAGTGTGGCGAGAAGACTGATCGGATTTAACTGATTTCGTAAAAATTAAGAAGCAGAAGCATATTTTGCCAGTTATGATACATACTACTTTTATGAAACGAAAAAGGAGTGTGTATCATGACTGGTAATTTTTTTGAAAGCGAGACAAAGGAAAATCTGATGCGGGCGTTTGCCGGGGAAAGTCAGGCGAGAAATCGATATACGATTGCAGCAGAAAAAGCCCGTGAGAAGGGGATGTATACCATTGCGGACGTGTTTTTGTATACAGCAGATCAGGAGCGGGCACATGCAGAGCGGTTTTATGAGCTGCTGAAAGAGTTTACAGGGAGCACGATCCAGATTGACGGGACCTATCCGGTGGATCAGCAGGATACATTAGAAGAGCTTCTTAGAGCAGCGGAGCATAATGAAAAGGAAGAATTTGAAGATGTGTATCCTGCGTTTGGAAGTACGGCAAAGGCAGAAGGTTTTTTGGAGGCGGCGTCTACATTCTTCCAGATTGCAGAAATTGAGCATACTCATCAGGAGCGATTTCAGAAAATCGCAGAAATGCTGGAAAACGGCACCTATTACAGCCGGGAAGAACAAGGTCGGTGGATCTGTACAAACTGCGGTTATATCCATGACGGAAAGCAGGCCCCATCTGTATGTCCGGTGTGCCGCCATGAGAAGGGATATTTTCTTCCATATGAATACGCACCTTATAAAGGAGCTGGGAAATAGATGAGCCAAAAAGCAGAAAATCTTTTGAATCTTGCGTTGGACGCTACGAGTGAGGAGCGTGAAAAATCACTGGAGCTGGAGGTGGGGTATCAGCCTTTGGACCAGGAGTGGGATCTGATCATCAAATATTCGGGAAATCTGGAGGCGGTTCGTGAAATCGCCTCTTCTGTTACGGAATTATCGAATGAGTATGCAATTCTGACTGTGTCGGAATCCCGGATAGAGCAGTTGGCACAGATTCCGGAGATTGAATATATTGAGAAGCCGAAACGGCTGTTTTTTGAAGCGGCGAACGGAAAGAGAGTTTCCTGCATTCTTCCGGTACAAACAGCACCCCTGAAGCTGTTTGGGGCGGGCATTCTTACGGCAGTGATCGACAGTGGGATTGATTATTCTCATCCGGATTTTCGGAATCCGGATGGAACAACCCGAATTCGTGCATTGTGGGATCAGAGTATTTCGGGCAATCCGCCAGAGGGGTATTTTCTGGGAACGGAATATACACAGGAACAGATCAATGCAGCTTTGTCAGAGCCGGTAAAAGCCAGACAGGAGCAGATCGTACCAAGCCGGGATATATCCGGGCATGGCACGTCTGTTGCAGGGGTTGCGGCAGGAAACGGAAGAGGCAGTGTGGGGGGTATTTATATGGGAGTGGCGCCCCAAAGTGAGCTTTTGATCGTGAAGCTGGGAAATCCGAGACAGGGAGGGTTTCCGCGAACAACAGAGCTGATGCAGGGGGTGGACTATGTATTGAGAAAGGCGTTGGAATATCGGATGCCGGTGGCGATCAATATCAGTTTTGGAAATACATACGGTTCCCATGAAGGAACTTCTCTGTTGGAACGATATCTGGATGATATGTCGAATTACTGGAAAAGTGTGATCTGTGTTGGGAGCGGAAACGAGGGAACATCCGCAGGGCATACTTCCGGCATGTTAAAAGAGCGGGAAGAGCAAAGAGTAGAGTTGGGAGTGCAGCAGAGAGAACCTGCTCTGAATGTACAGCTCTGGAAATCTTATGTAGATGAGGTGGATATTTCGGTGATCGGGCCGTCAGGGGTTCGTGTAGGGCCAATTTCCGAAAGGCTCGGAACGCAGAGATTTCGAATCGGGGGAACAGAAATCCTGCTTTACTATGGCAAACCAAGTCCATATCAGACCAATCAGGAGATTTATTTTGATTTCATCCCAACGGGTTCTTATATTGACAGTGGAGTCTGGCAGATTGTGTTGACTCCGAGAAAAGTTGTGACGGGAATTTATCAGATGTGGCTTCCGAGTCAGAGTGTTTTGAATCAGGGCACAGCTTTTTTAAACCCTGTGAGCAGTGATACACTTACCATTCCGTCAACTGCATCCAGAGTAGTAACAGTGGGAGCTTACGATGCAAGAAGTTTTTCCTATGCAGATTTTTCCGGACGCGGCGCACTGGAGAAGAATGCAGAGATGTGGGTGCAAAAGCCCGATCTTGCAGCACCGGGAGTGCGGGTAACGACAGCCAAGGCAGGAGGCGGTTACGGAGAATATTCAGGTACCTCATTTGCAGTGCCGTTTGTGACAGGAAGCGCCGCATTGTTGATGGAATGGGGGATTATCCGCGGGAATGATCCATATCTGTATGGGGAGAAGGTGAAAGCGTATCTGAGAAGAGGGGCAAGACATTTGCCGGGATATGAAAGGTGGCCGAATAATCAGCTGGGGTATGGTGTGCTGTGTGTGGAGGAGAGTCTGCCATTTTAAAAATGACATTGACATGTGTAAGGGAAAATGCAATAATGTGTGTAATAAGAAATGCATTGGAGAAAATATGAGAGAGAATACATATATAAAAATTGAAACATTATATAGAAAATACAGAGGTTATGTAGAGACAAAAAATCTTTTGGCAGAAGGATTTTCCAATCGTCAGATTTCCACTTTAGTAAATGAAGGTTATTTACAAAAGGTGTGCTATGGACATTATTGGCTTTCAGGTAAACAATGTAAGAAGCCGTTTGATTATAAATGTATCGAAGTGAGTCTAAGCAATCCTGATGCAGTTATTTGTATGAATAGTGCACTTTACTATCAGGGAGTATTGTCTGCTGAACCAGATTATTTATCTGTAGCTACAGAAAGAACAGATCGAAGTATGATGAAAATGGACTTTATGATACAAAGGCATTATTTTTCAAATAGAAATTTTAATATTGGAATAAGAAAACAAGAAACGGAGTTTGGAACATATAATATTTATGATATTGAACGTTCAGTTTGTGACTTGTATCGCTTAGAAGGAGAAACAGAAATAGAAGTAGGGATCGTAAAGAACATAAAGGAAAATAAATATTTGTATAATCGTTTATTAAAATATGCAGAAGTACTACAGATAAAACGAGGATTGTAAGAGAGGATATGACGCATGAAGAACAGAATTATAGATGTTCAAAATGTAAAAATTACTATTTCAAAAGAAGAATTAGATGATTATATCTGCATTACAGATATTGCAAAGGCAAAGTCAAATTCTGCCAGAGCGGCAGATGTAGTGCGAAATTGGTTGAGAAATCGTGGAACATTAGAATATCTGTCTGTATGGGAACAAATATATAATCCGGAATTTAAAGTGTTCGAATCTGAACACTTTAAAAAGCAAGCGGGATTATTGACATTTACTCCCAGTGTTTCTGAATGGATTAATAAAACAAACGCTATAGGATTATATGTAAAACGTGGAAAGTATGGAGGAACCTACGCCCATAAAGATCTTGCTTTTGAGTTTGCAGCTGCAATTAGTCCGGTGTTTAAATTATATCTAATAAAAGAATTCCAACGCTTGAAGGAAGAAGAAAACAACTCGAGACAGATAGAATGGAATGCGAAACGTTTTCTCAGCAAAAGTAATTATTTGATTCAGACAGATGCAGTGAAGAATTATTTGCTTCCACAGATAAATTATAGGGAAAATCTACAATGGTTGGCATATGCAGAAGAAGCAGACATATTAAATGTGGCACTATTTGGATTTACAGCGAAAGCATGGAGAGAAGCTAATCCAGAATTAGCAAAAAAGAGTAATGTCAGAGATTTTGCAACTATTAATGAATTGACAGTACTTTCTAATCTGGAATCTCATAATGCACAGATGATTAAAGAAAGAAAAGGGAAAGAAGAACGATTTAAGAGTTTACAGGAAATTGCTGAATATCAATTAAATGTTTTGAATACAGCAGAGCAGATAAAAAGGATAGAAAGCTGTGACAATAACGTAACATCCTCGGGGGTATTGTGCGTGGAGGAGAGCCTGCCATGAGAAATAATAGAGACTGTTGAAATATATAAATATATGTTATGCTGACAATAATAAAAGAAAAAAACTTGGAGTCCTTGAGAGGAGGAAAAGAAGATGAACCTGAAATTGGATGAGCTGACAAAAGAAGAGTTACAGAAAATCATAGAAAAGATAGCGAAGCGGCTGTCGAAAGAGCAGTATGAATATCTGCAGCATCTGATTACAGAATGTACAGAGAAAGAGAATACTGCCGATATTTCGCCTCAGAGTCTGATGTCCCAAGGATTTGTTGATGAAAAAATGTTGCAGATTGAAGAATGGAAGCAGCAGATAGAGGACGGTAAATTATATTTGGATACAGAAGAATATGAGGACTACGGGGACGGTTACTGGGATAGAGAATGGATAATAGAGTACTATGATAATCAGCAGATTGGGGATAAGATCATGTTTATGATGCGATTTGCAAATGATTGTATCAATGACAGGCGTTATCAGGAAGCAAATTCTATTTATGAGTGGCTGTGGGAAATGGAAGTGGGTACGGATTATGAAGATGGGGAATTTGTGGATTTGGATACACTGGCGGAGAATGGTATTATTGCCACAGATATGAAACAGCTGGCATTACAAACCTTATATGCGAATTATCAGGTGTTGAAAAAGGAAAAAAGGGCAGAGATGCTTTATCTGTATTTCAATCATTCTGCTTTTAAAAACCTGCATATGGAAGAGATATTCCATGTTGGAAGGGAAGTGCTGAAGGATCAGAAACAATTCTGGGAGGATTGGATCGTTCTTCTGAAAAACAAACAGGGTGATATCGCAGGGCGGCTTTTAAAAGATGCAGTCTTGTATTCTCAGGGAATAGACGGACTTGTCCATATTGCAGATGAAAGTGCAGCAGTACACCCTTCGCTTTATCTTGCTGCTATGGATGTGTATGGCAAAGCACAGGATTATGAAAAGATAGAAAAAACAGGGGAAAAAGTTCTTGAGAAGGTTAACAGACAATTGAAGATCAGAGCAGAGATATGTTTGAAAGCTGCATATGCTTCATTCCGTCTTGGACATGAAGAAAAAATGATGAAGTTTTGCTGGGAGTGTTTCTGCTCAGAGTCAACAGAGAAAAATTTTCTGCGTCTGTTTGGGACAAAGGAAATGGCAGTGCAATATGGAATGCGTGGAAAAGAAGTGCTTAAAAACAGAATCAGGGGAAATTGTGAAAATGATATAAGGAATACAGAACTGCACCGGAATATCATAGATGGTTATAGTTATTATTTTCTTAGTTTTTATATGGGGGATTTTATATCTGTGAAATCAGCATCTAAAAATCCGGCGGGTTCTCTGGGATGGAGTTCTTCTTTTATTCGCTATGGAATTCGGTTGTTTTTGCTCTATTTATATAGTAAATCTCTGCCCTCTAAAGCCGCGGGGAGTATTGCGAATTATGTTGGATTCCCAGATATGAAAGATGCTGATTGTGTAATGGGATTTGAGCAGGAAATAATAGAAGAGAGCAAGTTGCATAAGGTAAGTGTATTCTGGAATTATTTTCAGAGATGGAAAGCGTATTACCCGATCGAACAGGCAGAAAAGAAGAGTATTCTGTCTTGGGCGGAAAAAACGGTATATAGCAGAGCGGATGCAATCGTGTCAGGAAAGCATCGAAATCAATACGCAGAAGTTGCGGTTTTGCTGGCAATGGTAGGAGAAATCAAGGAAGATATGGGAACGGAGAGAGCAAGAGAAGAAATTTTTGCGGAGTATAAAAGAAAATATCCAAGACATTCTTCGTTTCAGAAAGAGATGAAATACTATTTTGATGTAAAGTGAAGGTGTCGGGGAGTTTGTCTGGAAAGATATTTCATGAATTAAAAATGGAGAAATAGAGTAAAATGGGAATGCTTCAAAAAAAAGAAAACAAGGGACTGACATATTATGAGGTAATGCATGGAAGCAGGAAAACTGGAAGAGTTGAAGAGATATCAGACAGGAGAAAAGCGGGGAGAGAAAATATATGGTTGACTGGAGAAAAATTCCTAAAATAGATGCACATATTCACTTGACTCCAAAGGATGTCATAGATGCTAATATAGATTATGACGGAAGATTTATTGTGAATGGTTCTATAGATGATTATGAAAAAATAATGAAAACATATAATATTGAATGTGCTTTTATTATGCCATTTAATGATCCGTATATGCTTTCTATGGAACCTGCGGTGGAAGCAGTGAATAAGAATATGAAAAATATGATAAGCGGTAAGACAAATAGATTTTATTGTTTTGCTGACGTTGACATCAGGAAAGACATAGAGGATATGCTGTTTGAACTAGAACAAGTGTTAATGCAAAAAGAATTTATTGGCATCAAACTTCATCCAAGTAATACGGGATATCCTATAGATGGAGATTATTATGAGCAAATCATAAAATATGCGAATGATCATAAAATTCTCATAGAACTCCATTCTTATCCAAGGGAGAAATTATTGGATGATGTATGTTCTCCTGCCAGGATTAGAAATGTAGTTGGAAAATATTCAAACCTTAGATTGTCAATTGCTCATTTGGGTGGATTCCAATATGAAGAATTATATGGATTAAATGCATACTTTAATTTATCAGCGGTCTTACCTGATTTGGTGGATAGAATGGGCATAGAAAATACGAATATAGTTTTGCGTTCTTTAGGGGTTGAAAAGTTAGTATTCGCAACAGATTATCCCGATAGCAGAAGCATACGTGCAATAGAAATTTACGATACATATTGTGATATTTTGGGACAAATGGATTTTACACAAGAAGAAGCTGAAAATATTTGTAAATATAATGCTTTAAGAATGTCAGGGTTGCAGTAAGCAGATATGAAGAAGGGACTGCCTATTCCGACAGTCCCCCTGTTTCAAGTATCATCCTCCCGATTTTTTCTGTTTCATTCTCTTAATGACTTTCAGTCGTGTGAATTCTTCCCGTTCTTTTTCTTCCAGTGCATTGGTGATATTGTAAACCAGTTCCGTATACATTGGAATGGTGATATTCTGCAAAGCGTTTGCCCGTTTCTGTGTCTTTTTAATGTTAGTGGCAAGGCGATATGCTGCGTTTTCCACCATGGAAAGTTTTACCGTCAGATCTTTTACTTTTCGGAATGCATCTGCAGCCAGGTCTACGCTCTCGCGGGTTGTACTGAAAGCGTAGGTCGGCGCAGGCACGGAAGGGGTGTATTTTACGTGGGGAATCTCGGTTCCCATAATACTTCTGGTCTGAATGGTGATGGAGTTTTCAATCGGAACGGTATAGGCAATCTGAGAGACCATGTTGATACCATGCTCGATATTGGCACGCTGCAGGCACTGGTACGCATAGGTAAAAGTGCTGTCGATCTCATCCTGGATATCTCGCGCCTCATCGATCAGATCCATCAGTTCCCGGATCAGAATATTTCGTTTTTTGTCCATCAGCTCATAGCCTTGTTTTGCAAGGGTGAGGGAATTTTTGGCAAGCATGAGATTCCCTTTGGTAGGAAATGTACGCGGATCCATATAACCCCTCCTTTAGTTCTGATTTGCGATGGAGCCCGGACTGGATGTGGCAGTCGTGGTGTCATCGTAAATTGTTGGATGATAGTATTTATCCAGAATCTTCGTATCCACACGATCCAGCTCTTCTTTTGGAAGACGTCCCAGAAGTTCCCATCCAAGGTTCAGGGTTTCTTCCATGGTGCGGTTTTCTTCCGGACCCTGACCGATATATTTCTCTTCAAATTCTTTTCCGAATGCCAGATACTGTTTGTCAATCGGGGAGAGTTCATCTTCTCCGATAACAGAAGCCAGGTTTCTTGCATCGCCTACTTTGGCGTAAGCAGAGAATAACTGGTTTGCCAGATTCTGATGATCCTCTCTTGTGTATCCGGCTCCGATTCCGTCCTTCATCAGACGGGAAAGGGACGGCAGGATACTGATCGGCGGATAGATGGACTGTCCGTTTAAGGTGCGGTCCAGAACAATCTGTCCTTCGGTAATGTATCCGGTCAGGTCAGGAATTGGGTGCGTGATATCATCGTTTGGCATGGTCAGGATCGGAAGCTGCGTCACGGAGCCATTGACACCCTGTACGATACCGGCTCTTTCATAAAGTGCAGCAAGTTCACTGTACAAATATCCCGGGAATCCTTTTCGGCTTGGAATTTCTCCCTTAGAAGAGGAAACCTCACGCATGGCTTCAGCGAAAGAAGTCATATCAGTCAGGATAACCAGAATGTGCATATTTTGTTCAAATGCCAGATATTCTGCCACGGTCAGTGCAACCTTCGGCGTAATCAGACGTTCCACGACAGGATCGTTTGCGAGGTTCAGAAACATGGCAACGTGGTCGGCAACGCCGCTTTCTTCAAAAGTTCTGCGGAAGAAGTCGGCAACATCATGTTTGACACCCATGGCGGCAAATACAATGGCAAATTCTTCATCGGAATCATCTCCGAGAGACGCCTGCTTTACGATCTGGGCTGCCAGCTGGTCATGAGGAAGTCCGTTTCCGGAGAAGATCGGCAGCTTTTGACCGCGGATCAGGGTGGTCAGTCCGTCGATTGCAGAAATTCCGGTTCGGATATAGTTTCGCGGGTATTCCCGCATGACCGGGTTGAGCGGCAGGCCGTTGACATCTCGTTTCAGCTTGGAAACAATGGGACCCAGATCGTCAATGGGTTCTCCGATTCCGTTGAATGTACGACCCAGCATATCCGGGGAAAGTGCGATTTCCATCGGATGTCCGGTCAGTCGTGTGTGTGTATTTTTCAAAGACATGTTCTCAGAGCCTTCAAAGACCTGAATCACAGCTTTGTCTTCATATAGTTCGATAATTCGTCCAATCTTGCGTTCGGATCCACCTATGACAAACTCTACGATCTCGTCAAAGAAAGCTCCCTGTACGCCCTCCAGAGCAATCAGAGGGCCGTTAATGCTGCTGAGTCCTAAATATTCGATTGACATGAGCAAAATCCCTCCTTATGCGTTCTTTTCCAGTACATGCTGGTAAAATGCGTCAATGTCTCGGTGATACTGGGCAAACAATTCCAGCCGGTCGTTCGGTACATCATATTTGATGGCGATGACGCGGTCGAAAATATTTTCCGATTTGAGGACGGACATGGGGTGTCCCATGGTGACCAGTGCGCGTGCCTGTTTGTAAAGATATAAAATCGTATCCATCATTTTGAACTGTTTTTCCATGGATACGCAGGTATCATCCTTGTGGAATGCGTTCTGCTGAAGGAATCCCAGACGGATGACTCTGGCAATTTCCAGAATCAGTTTCTGATCGTCCGGCAGCACATCGCTTCCGATCAGTTTGACGATTTCCAGAAGACTGCTCTCCTGATTCAGCAGCGCCATGAGACGGTTCCGATAGTCCACGAATTTTGGCGATACATTGTCCTGATACCAGGGCGACAGGTCGTTTAAATACTCGCTGTAGCTGGTAAGCCAGTGGATGGCAGGGAAATGTCTTGCATAGGCAAGGCTTTTGTCCAGTCCCCAGAAACAACGCACGAATCGTTTGGTGTTTTGTGTGACCGGCTCGGAGAAATCACCGCCCTGTGGAGAGACCGCTCCGATGATGGTGACAGATCCGTCAGTCCCGTTTAAATTGTGCATCATGCCGGCGCGCTCGTAAAATCCGGACAGGCGGGACGCCAGATAAGCCGGGAATCCTTCTTCGGCGGGCATCTCTTCCAGACGGCCGGACAGCTCGCGCAGAGCTTCTGCCCAACGGGAGGTGGAGTCTGCCATGATCGCCACATCGTATCCCATATCCCGGTAGTATTCTGCCAGTGTCAGACCGGTGTAGATGCTGGCTTCACGGGCAGCAACCGGCATGTTGGAAGTATTGGCGATCAGTGTAGTGCGGTCCATCAGAGGATTTCCGGTCTTTGGATCGATCAGTTCACTGAATTCCTCCAGAACCTGTGTCATCTCGTTTCCGCGCTCTCCGCATCCGATATAGATGATAATGTCTGCATCCGACCACTTGGCGATCTGATGCTGTGTCATGGTCTTTCCGGTTCCGAATCCGCCCGGAATGGCAGCAGTGCCTCCTTTGGCGATTGGAAACATGGTATCAATGATACGCTGTCCGGTGACCAGTGGAATGGAGGCCGGGAAACGATGGCTTGTCGGGCGGGCAGTGCGGATTGGCCAGCGCTGTGCCATTGGAAGCTGTTTTTGATCTCCGCTGGAAAGTTCCAGTGTGATCAAAGGCTCTTCAATTGTGTAATTTCCGTCCTCCACGATCTGAATTACGGTTCCTTCCAGATCAGGAGGAACCATACATTTATGCGTGATCGCGTGAGTTTCGGGTACTTCTGCGAAAATATCTCCGCCGTGGAGATAGTCTCCCACAGAAACGGTGATGTGGGCGGCCCATTTTTTCTCTTTATCCAGAGAGTCAACGGAAACACCGCGGGTGATAAACGCTCCCCCGGATTCTGCGATCCGCTCCAGAGGGCGTTCGATTCCGTCAAAAATGTTGTTTAAAATTCCGGGCGCCAGCGTTACAGACACCGGATTTCCCGTTGCAATGACTTCTTCGCCGGGGCGAAGTCCGGTTGTTTCTTCGTAGACCTGAATGGTGGTCATGTCTTTATCCAGTGCAATCACCTCGCCGACCAGCTTTTCCCGTCCTACATATACCATTTCAGACATACAAAATCCGGTATTGCCTTTCAAATAGATGACAGGCCCGTTGATTCCATAAATTCTTCCAGTCTTAAACAATGCTGTCACCTCCTGAGAATAAGAATTTGTCGTATTCGTTGCGCAGTGCGGTCTTAAAAGAATGATCGATCAGAATATTGCGGCTGCGGATGACGGCACGGATACCGCCTGTAAAGTCTTCCGCACTGATCGTCAGGTGGATGCCGGTGGCATCTTCCAGAGAAGAACGCTTTTCCTCATCTGAAGGATTGAGATAGATCGTCATCTCTTCTCCGTTTGCGAATACGATCGCATTGTGAATACAGCGGAGCAGAAAATCATCGTATTCTGCGGTTTTCATATAATCATTTACCAGGGCGTATGCCTCCTCAAAGATCTTGTCTTTTAGTTCCTGCTGAATGCGGCCCTGGCGGCGTTTTAAATCCAGCTGGGCGCGCGCCATTGCCTGGTTTTTCTGCTGTCTGGCATTAACAGTTTCCGCTTTGATACGAGTCTGCATCTGTCGTTTTGCTTCAATTTTATGGTCTTCAAATACTTTTTCCAGTGCATCACGGTAAGAGTCGATAATGGCATTGCTCTCGGCTCTTGCTTCCTCCATGGATGTCGTGCGCAGATGGGTGATCTTTTCTTCTAAAGTCAAGAGGATCTCCTCCTTTAAAAATTTTTGTCTTACAATTTCAGTCCGATGGCTTCGGTAATATATGAGGTGATAAAGTCTTTTTTGCGTCCTGTTCCGTGCCGGTCCGGGATCTCAATCAGCAGAGGGATTTTTCTCTCCAGACGGAATTCATCCAGAATGTCCGGAAATTCCCGTCCGAATTTTTCGGTCAGAAGTACAATGCCGATGGATTTGTCCTGCAGAACTTTTTCTAATTGTTCCCGCAGTTCCTTTCGTTCATGTACGACGACACCGTCCACACCTGCAAGGCGCATTCCCGTGTAAGTATCGACATTATCACTGATAAGAAACATCTTCATCTTAGAGTTTACCAAGGATCATGAAGGAGATGATCAGTCCGTACAGACAAACACCTTCCGCAAGACCTACGAAGATCAGAGATTTACCGAGTACACTGGAGTCTTCGCTGATTGCGCCTAAAGCAGCGGAGGCTGCACTTGCAACGGCAATACCGCCGCCGATACAGGAAAGTCCGGTAACCAAAGCAGCTGCGAGATAGCCGAGTCCCGTGGACAAAGAAGAGGAAGCGGCTGCGGCATCAGCGGCCTGTACCTGTGGACCTGCAAACATCATGATGGAAGTGATCACGAATGCGCCAAAGAAGAAAAAGACATTCGTTCCGATGGCACGTTTGTATTTTTTTCGGTTCCTTTCCCCGATCAGATAGTATCCGAATGGGATGATAATGCTTAAGATCAGTGCTGCGATGAGAATAAGTTTTGTTGTAAGTGTCATAATTGGAATCCTCCTTTAAGAACGTTTCTTTTTTGTAGTTTGAGTTTTGGTATATGGGTCAAAAGCTCTTCCGCTTCCTTTATAGAAACGGCTGAACATCTCATAATATTCCAGACGGAGTACCTGAATTCCTACGATCAGGCCTTCCATACCGCATACGAACAGGTTGCCTAATACGACAACGATCCAGTTCGGGGAGCCGGATTCTGCGCCGGCGAGCATCAGCACGACTTCCATCATGGCAGCGTGGCTGACGGCAAATGCACCGATACGGACGAAAGAAAGGGTGTTGGAGAAGTAACTCAGCAAGGTTTCGAAAATCTCGAAAAATCCCTGTACAAAGAACATTGCCTTTCCTTCTTCCATCTTGTCTGCGCGTTTCTGGATCTTCCGCGTCAAAGGTTCCTTGAACAGAATGAGAAGCAGTGGAATGCCGAACATCACTGCAAGGACGATTCCTGCCGGTGTTTTGTGTCCTGTCATAAAAAGTACGATTGTTGCGACTGCGGAAGCATAAAATACAAGGCCAGCCATTCCATTTGCGTCAAACCATGCATTTTCTACATCGTGAGACCGGAGCGCATTGACGATGTGCAGAATCATGGCGAGGATGATCAGCCCCATACCAAACGCTACGGACACGATAAATACAGTGTTTAGCTTACCGATGAACGGCAGTGTGGTCATGTGATCGATCGGCCTTAGCCAGATTGGTTCTATGATATCTTCAAACCCGAAAATACTTCCGAACATAAATCCGAAGATTGTAGAAAATACACCTGCACATGCAATAATTCCGGCAAGCGGTTTTTTCTTAAAATGATAGATCAGAAAACCACCAATCAACAGCAGCAGTCCCTGCCCCACATCACCGAACATAACTCCGAAAATAAAGGAGTAGGTGACAGCAACAAAAATAGTCGGATCGATCTCGTTGTGAGCAGGAAGTCCGTACATGCCGATGAACATTTCAAATGGTTTGAACAGCTTTGGATTCTGCAGCTTGACAGGAGGTTCTCCAAAGTAAGTATTCCGATCTTCTTCCACGACAACAAATACCTTGTCATCATCCTTGACTTCTTCCATAAAGCGGGCAACGTCGTCTTCTGACATCCAGCCGCATAAAATGTAGTAGTCTTCTTTCTGATCTTCCATCCGGGCTGCCATTTTCCGGACATCAAAATTGTGTGCAAGTTCTTCCAGGCGCAGCTTTGCAGCTACGATCTGAGGAGCTTTTTTGACAAGCATGTCGGCTGCCTCTTTGTTTAGATTCTCAATTTTTCGAGAAATATCGGCAATCTGACGGTTTAATTTCTGGCAGGCATCTGCCGGTGTTCCGGTGTATTCATCCGGAATGGTGATCTTTTCAAAATGCAGGGAACGGAATACAGCGTCCACTTTCTGAGATTCTCCGGGTGAAACGAAATATGCACCGTAGAGATAGCTTTCGTCCTGTTCTCCTTTGACAAAAATTGCACCAAGATCATCGATCAGATATTTTTCCAGGCGGCCGTATTGTTCTACCGGAATCCGTCCAAACCGGTAGTTGATGTATTTGTAGCGCAGGATCCGGTCCAGTTCTCCGTCCAGCGGACGAAATGGCTCAATGAGCTTTTGCTTGTTTGCAAGTGTTTCTGTCTCTTTTTTGAGCTTTTCTTTCTTTGCCTGGATCTTGAGATACGCCTCATTTGTAGTGCGGATCAGTTCGAAAATATCATCCAGACCAAGAGAGGTATCCGGGGAAATTTCATCGGCATTCACCAGATATCCGGCGAATTCTTCGGCTTTGCCAAGTGCATCCTTGTAAGGATTGATCTCCACGAACGGCCGGAGATTATCCACAGTTTTTAATTCTGACAAAGCAGATTCGAGCTGGATCTCATATCTGGACAGATAGAGATCTGTCACCCGGTCGATATCATTTCTTGGGCCGGATATATTGATGAATTTCATTTTTACAATCATTAAATCTTTCCTCCAACATATCCTAAAGTCTCGCCAGAATTTAATCCGTAACGGATACATTCCATGGCGGTGGTCAGTTTTCGAAGTTCTTCTTCTTTTAAAAAGAGATACATGTTGATCGAAGCAATCGAATAGGGATTTTGTCTCCGGTCAGCTGTATATAGATGGTACAGGCAGTCCTCATACATCTGCTCGATCGTTAAGTCCTGCTCAAAATTATAATGTCTTGCGTATGGCGTCTTTTGAAGGACAGCAAAAAACTCATCCATATTAGACGCTTCTGCCATGGCTTTGATCTGCTCCACAGAAATCCGGTAATGAATCGGAATCAAAAGGGAGTAAATATCGGCTTCCTTCAAATTAAAATGCTTCTTGGCCCGGTAGATCCACTGCATATTCAGCAGATCAATCTTGGAGCCGCAGTCTCTGGTGAAAAGCTCCAGTTCTTTTTTCTTCAGAAACTTTTTGCGCTCTTTCCACATGGCGGTAAAATAATAAAGGTTCAATGCAAGATCGTAATCAAACAGGGTGACAGACTGACTGTCTTTTAGTTTTTTCAGCGGTTCGTAATACTCTGTGCCTTTCAGATTTTCTACGAGCTGGTCCGTTGTTCTGGAGGTGATCAGCTTTTCAATGAAAATCTGCGAGTATTTGTCAAAAAACGGTTTCTTGTGGTTCAGATCAAATGGTTCCTGATAATGATTGATGACAATGCGCAGGCAGTAATTGATCAGGTCCACTTCATACCGCTTTAAGTAAAGTTTTAAAAACTTTCTCTGATTCGGTCCGCAGAAACGGTAAATCTTTGTGTAATCGTGGTACAGCGAGAGAATCAGCACTTTTTCGATGTTGCCTCTATGCAGCATGGTCTCATCCATATCCTGAAGTACATCCTGATAGGAAGAATTTGTATTTAAATAGGAAACCAGTTCGGTGACACTTGTAAGAGCTGATATCTCCTCAAACTGTTCATCTGTGAGCAGTCTGGCTTCCATGGCCCGCAGCTTGGTGATGATCCCGCTGTATTCGAGTAAGTTTCCCATATGCTACACCTCTGTGATTCGTTTTAAAATTTCCTGTGCATAAAGTGTGTGCCTGCTTTCGTATTCTTTCTTGAGTGCAAGTACACAACTGTCGTTTGATTCTGCCTGCTGATCTAAGAGAGTCTGCGTATCTGCTTCCAGAGCTTCCCGGATTTTTTGCAGATGTGCCTGTGTCTCTTGTTCCAGATCCAGATCAAACTGCTTTCGCTTTTCTTCATATTCTTTATCCAGGACGGATTTCTGAAGTTCCGCATGTTCTGCGATCGCAGATGCGGCAGATTCGATCTCCGTCAATTTGTTAATAATAGACTCCATAAAAAGCCCCCTTTTTAGTCAGAATAAATAATATACATTATCATACACCTTTTAAATAAAAAAACAATCACTTTGTCGATTGTTTTATGATTTTCCATAAAAAACCATATGAAAACAATCAAAATAGTCATATTTGTCTGTTTTCTGGAATATATAGTTTGTACAAAACTATGAAAAATAAAGTGCAAAAAGCAATATATTACATAAAAATGACAATAAAGCACTAGAAAACAGGGGGTGTGGTAAAATATAATAAAAATGATAAGTATATTGTGGAAAAACTATTCTTTTCGCAGTATAAATTTGGGGCAAAACAAGGAGGAATACTATGAAGAAAGGAAAAAAAGGCCTTGCATTGGCAATGACACTGGCAGTCACAATGACTTCTGTGCCAACAGCTTTTGCGTTGGATGGCAATGCACAGCCGACAAAGCAGCCGGATAATCAGTTGGATCAGAGAGATACAAAAGCGATTTCCTACAAGTACACAAAGCTGGATCAGACACCAATGAAAGAAAGTGTGAAAGCAAGCTCTGAGAATACGCCGATGCAATGGAGTGAAGGCCCGGCAAATCTGGCATTTGATGGGGATGTTAATACAGGATGGCATACCGATTATAACACACATCAAGGTCCGTATACGATAGAATGGAATTTGGGCGGAACCTATAAGATTGGAAAAGTGGAATATACCAGAAAGAAGACAGGAGCTGCCGGAATCTGGAAAGAAATTAAAATTGAAGTGAAAAATGGAGAAACTGGCAGTTGGCAGACTGCATATAATGGTACAATTGCAGAGACTGCAGATGGAGCAAGTACTGATATTACATTTGAACCAGTCGATGCAAGTGATGTAAAAGTTACGGTAGTAAAAAGTTATGATAATCCAGAAGGAAAATATGCTTCTGCCGGAGAAATCAATGTTTACTCTGCAACAAAAGAAGTGACTCTGGTAAATCCGATTAAAATCTTACCGGAAGAGGGTAAGACCAACACGATGAAAGAAGGCGAGACTCAGCAGTTCCGATATGAGTTGACGCAGGAAGCTGAAGAAGCGGGCGGAACCGTAGAATGGAGAGTTCAGGACAGTAGTATTCTGAAGGTGGATGAGAACGGTTTTGTGACAGCAGTTAGTGCTGGAAAAGGAAAAGTATCAGCCAATTATAAATTGGGAAATACAACCTATAATACATACATCGACGTTACTGTAGAAAAAGTAGAGACAGAATGCACGATTAGCCTGAACGGAACACAGTACAAAGGAATGAGTCTTCAGGAAGTTGTAGAACAATCAAAATTAACAGAATTAACGAGCGTAAAATTTGAGAGCGGTGTGATTCGTGATACAGATTTTGATTATTTGAAAAAGTTCAATCGTCTTCAGTGGACATTGAAAGAATTCAGTATTGGTGACGATGTCAAATTACGGGGACTCAGTGGAGATGCCATTCCATTGAATGCTTTTTATGCATCGTATCCGGGATATAACATAGAAAAAGTATATCTTGGAAAAAATGTAAAAGGAATGGGAATGAATGCATTCGGAATGTGCAGAAGCTTAATCAGTTTTGAAGCACCTGGTCTGGAAGAAATGCATACTACTGCTTTGAACCGAGTGAATGGATTGGCGGAATTAAACCTGCCGTCATTAAAAGTAGTGAATGATCCATTGTTTGGTAATATGAGCAATAGTGCGACAGAAACAGTAAAACTTCCGGCTGTTACAGAGCTTGATGATGATGCGTTTAAATATTTAGGAGCATTAAAGACGCTGGAATTAGGCGCAACACCTCCGTCGTTGAGTATTTCTGCCGGTGAGTTGAAATTTGCAAAAGGTGTCGTAGATAATCTGAAACTTGTGATTCCGGAAGGTGCGTTAGATGCATATAAGGCAAGTCCTGGATATAATGCAGAGCAGAATACATGGTATGGAATCAAACTTTCAGAACATCAGGAAGAAGTTCATATCAATGCAACGATCAACGGAACAGCTGTTGACGGTGCGAGCCTGGAAAAAGCAGTTGAAAAATCTGGTGTAGCTGTGGATGCGGTGACTTCCTTGACAATCAATTCCGGAAAAGTAACACAGGAAGATCTGGCTTATTTGAAGAGCATTTCAAGACTTGAAACATTCGAAATGAATGTTGGAGACAATCTGCAGTTGATCGGAATGGATGGACAGCCTACAACTGTATTAAGTAAAGATACCGCAGTGATTGAATTTGCACCTAAACGTGCCGGAAGCAGCCGCGCAGATATGACAACACTCACATTGGGCGGTATTACAGAAATTTACAATGGAGGATTAAAAGCATATGACTCTATTGAAACGATTCATATGCCAGATGTTGTTACAGTAGGAGCAAGTGCTTTTGGCTTGGGAGCATGGTTAGAGACATTAGATCTGTCCAGTGCAAAGACAATTGGAGCTAATGCATTTAATGGATGTAAGCGTTTGGAAAGTCTGACAATGAATGCAGTCGAGACACTGGGAGAAGGATCCTTTAAATACACAGATGCGCTTGATAGCCTGACACTTCCTGCTACGATTAAAAATATTGAAGATATTCGATTTGGAATTTGTAAAAATGGAAATAAGAGCGGTGCTAAAATTACAATTTTGGCAACAACTCCACCGACTGTTGACAGTGCGGCATTTACCGGTGTATCTAGTGTGACACGGCCGGCTACTGTGACAGTACCTCAGGGAGCGCTTGCTGCATATGTAGCTCAGGTAAATCCAAAGGCTGATGTAGCGAAAGTACTGAAGAGACAGGATATCAATTGGAATTCGTTGTATTTAAGAGAAGAAGGCTCTTCTTTGGTGGAATATAAGGCAAAATGTGGCACATGGGCAGATCAGTATGCATATGTAGCAACAGGCCAGACGATCACAGCAGATAAGTTGGCGGCTCTGCATAAAGATGATCAGAAGAACTTGAAAGAAAACGAAGAACTTAAAGGCTGGAATACAAAGAAAGATGGTTCCGGTGATATGGTGACAGCAGAAACGGTTGTATCAGAAGAAATGACCGTTTATCCGGTGATCGGAGAAAAAGCAGATCTGGATGTTGCCGTATCTTACTCAAATGTAGATGAAGCAGGCGAAACAATCTGGACAAACCAGGATGTGACCGTGACTCTGACAGCAAACGAACCTGTTCAGGATATCGAAGGATGGACTCGCGTATCCGATACCGTGCTGACAAAAGCTTACAGCCAGAATGGAACCTATAGTGTTACGGTAGTTTCCAATGACAATCAGCAGAAAGAAGTGACCTACACGGTAGCAGGCATTGACAAACAGGCTCCGAATGTAAGCGTCAAAGGCGAAGGAAATGGAGATCGTTTCCGCAAGATCACAGGAATCGCAGTGCACGATACAGAAGGTGTCAAAGAACTGAAGGTCAATGATACAGTTACAGAGATCAACAGCAAGTACAAATACCTGACAGACATCGAAAAAATCGGTGTAAAAGAAGGAGAAAATACAGCAGTTGTTGTAGATCAGGCAGGAAATGAAAAGACAGTGACATTCCACTATGATACCGTTGCTCCGACATTCCAGTGGATCGTGGACAACAGTAAACTGGAACAGTCCAAAGAAGTACGTCTTGAGACAAGCGAAGAGATCCAGCTTCCGGGTGAAGGATGGTCTCTGAAAGGCCAGGAAAACGGAACTTATGTCTATGTGAAGACCTTTACAGCAAACTGGAAAGACAAAGCATTTACAGTGACAGACCTTGCAGGCAATGTATCAGAACCGCAGTTTGTCGAAGTAAAACGCATCGACAATACAAAACCGGCAGTGGTAGAACTGACACAGGATATCACAGACTGGACCAAGAAAGATGTAACTGTGACGATCAAGACCTCTGTAGACTGTGCAACACCGGAAGGATGGAAGAAAGTCAATAAGAGAACCTTCACAAAAGTATTTACTGCAAGTGGAGAATACAGCGTTACCCTGACAAGTGCAACAGGAGTGACAGGAGATGCGTATGTATTTAGCATTACAAACATTGACAAAGAAGCACCGGTGATTGATTATGCAGCCATTGAAGCAGCAAAGGGATATAAGAGAGAGATCCCGTTGAATGAGGGAGAAGAGTACACAGAAGAACAGCTGACAGAGATGTTCACAAAACCGGAGTGGGTAAAAGACAATTCCGGCACAGCAGCATTTAAAGTAGACAAATGGGGGCTGGAACATGGACTGGATGGATATCAGCCATTCACATCGAAGATACCGGGAGAGTATAAAGTACGCTTCTATGCATACGATGCAGCAGGAAACAGCAGCAGCTTTGACGTGTATGTGAAAGTCCTCGAACCAGAGGTACCGGAAGTAGAGGAACGTACAACAACCGTGAACTATACGGTATTTGTAGATCATCGGGTTCGTACCGGACAGTGGACGCATACAGGAACAGAGACAGGAGATTTCACATTCGACCTGTCCATGGTAAAATATCTGCCATCCAACTATAAACTGGCAGAAGGAGAGACTGGATACAGAGTTCTTCAGTATGGAGATACAACTGCTGTAACATTCTATCTTACAACAAAATAAATCAGGCTGTTGATCTCAGCTTGAGTGAACACATAATTTCCGTCGGAACAGATGCGGATCATTTCCTGCTCTGTTCCGGCGGAAATTGTAATTTTATCAGAAATTTAGTTTGGTATATTCTGGTTTTCTGCTATAATAGAATGGTTCCTTGGAAAGGACATTGAATCAGGGGATTACAGAAGGGAGTATAGGAGATGAGATTACGTAATATTCCGCGTGCGGAGAGCACGATACAGAGCCACAGGGCAGTGATCAGACGACCAGAAGATCAAAGAGGATGCTGGGAGCAGGTATTTGGAAATGAGAAACCGATTCACATAGAGATTGGTATGGGAAAGGGACGGTTTTTGCTGAATATGGCGAAACAACATCCCGATATTAATTTTATCGGAATTGAAAGGTACTCCAGTGTGCTGCTGAGAGCTCTGGAAAAATACGATACAGAAGAGTTTCAGGAGCTGACAAATGTCCGGTTTGTCTGCATGGATGCAAAAGAGCTTCCGGAAGTTTTTGCAAAAGGTGAGGTAGGCCGGATTTACCTTAATTTTTCGGATCCGTGGCCCAAAGCCCGCCATGCAAAGAGGAGACTGACTTCTACAGAGTTTTTGGCACGCTATGACAAGATTCTTGCAGAAGAGGGAAGTCTGGAGTTTAAGACGGATAATACAGAGCTGTTCCATTTTTCGCTGGAACAGATAAAAGAATATGGGTGGAAAGTATTTCGTTATACATATGACCTGCATCATCATGAAGAGATGAATAAAGGAAATATTATGACAGAATACGAAGAAAAATTTTCAGCAAAAGGCAATCCGATCAATAAGCTGATTGCCGGAAGAGCTTCGGAAACATCGGCAGAGTAGCTCACATCTTTTGCGATGCAGCATACAATAAAAGGGAGGAATACGCATAGTTGGAGAGTGGTTGATGGGCTGGAAAAGAAGCTGGAGAGAGAAACTGCGACAGAGAGTATATTGTCAGGCAGGGCTGAACAGACAGATATTATGCATAAAGCGTTCACTGGAAGAAGTATGTGCGATACTCAATACAGGATGTTGCCATAAGTAATAAAAAGAGTAGGTGTTTGAGATGAAGATCCGAGTGACTGCGAAAAATTATCCACAGGAAGTACTCAGGTCGGAAACACCGGTTCTGGTAGAATTCTTTGCGGTATGGTGCGGAAAGTGCGCTATGATGGAGGATATACTGGATGAAATCGCAAAGGAATACGATGGACGCATCAAGGTGTGTCAGATCGAGATTGAAGAATCTGCATGTCTGGCAGCAGAATTTGAAGTAGAAGTTGTTCCTGCGTTTGTGGTATTCCAAGATGGAAAACCGGTGAATTATGCCAATGGGGTACTGACAAAGGATGTTTTAGTCAGAATGTTAGAAATTTAAAAAGAGTTTTTCAGGGGAGCAGTTGTTTGTTCTGTCTCCCCTATGAAGACTATGTTGTATATAATAATAGAAAAATTCAAAAAAATCAAAAAAGCACTTGCTTTTTTTGTGAGAGTCATATATAATAATCCTTGCGTTACAGATTAGGTAACATCACAAAGATGCGCGATTAGCTCAGTTGGTAGAGCACCTGACTCTTAATCAGGGTGTCCAGGGTTCGAACCCCTGATCGCGCATTTAGAAATCACTGTTTTTGCAGACCAGAAGCTGCGGGGGCGGTGGTTTTTTTGCGTATATAGAAAGAAAAGTCGTAATATTGACGAAAGACGGGCTCAAAGCTATAATGAACATATGTGATCCAGATCGTGTGTTGGAGGTGGAATATGGGAGAAAAAAATAGTACATGGTTAACACCGGTTCCGAAACAGTCCTTATCGAAGATGGTCGTTGAAAAAATTAAAGAAGCACTCATTAATGGGGATATTAAGCCGGGAGATTTTTTGCCTTCTGAAACAGAATTGGCCGAATCTTTGGGTGTAGGGAAGTCAAGTGTACGTGAAGCAATCAAGATGCTTGAGGCATTAGGCGTTGTGCAGATTTGTAAAGGAAATGGAAGCCGTGTCAGGACTTGTGTACATGCGTCTATGTTGAATCCTTTGATTTTTCAGCTGATCCTGAATAGTAATGAAGAGCGCCAGGCGCAATTGGTGGAATTTAGAAAGATGATTGAGATTTCAGCAAGTTTGTTGGCGATTGACAATGCTACAGAAGAGGATATTGAACAATTACGGGAAATACACGAACAGTTTAAAACAGATTTTAAACGTGGAAAAGCAACGGTAGATAATGATATGAAATTCCATAATGCAATTTATAAGAGCACACATAATCCGTTTGTAGTGAGCATTGGGGATTCTATAATGGAACTGTTTCATCCGTCTCTTGTGATTGCGAATCGGGATTATTCAAAGATCGTTACCGATAATCATGAACAGATCCTGGCTGCATTGGAACAACGTGATAAGAAAGCGATGGAGGCTGCAATACGTGACGCACTGGATGCATGGAGCAGTCTGGCATTGACGGCTACGTTAAGCAAGTAAAATGTGATTTGTAAATAAAAATATTTTCTGTCAATAATGAAAAAAGATTCTTAGATCAAAAGTAAGCGACTAAGAATCTTTTTTTGTTGGAAATATACAAAATAAAGAGCAATATATTGGATAAATAGTTGGAAAATAACAAACACATTGACTTCTTGCGTACAAGGTGATACCATAATATCAGACAACAGACATCAGATGACTGGTGTCAGAATAAAAGAGAAAAGGAGAAGGAACTATGGCAAATATTTATTATGATGAGGATGCAGATCTGGGATTGGTAGTTGACAAAACAGTTGCAATTATTGGGTACGGAAATCAGGGACGCAGCCAGGCGTTAAACATGAGAGATTCAGGTGTAAAGAATGTGATAGTAGGAAGTCGGCATGATGAATCCTATGATCAGGCAAATGCGGATGGATTTATGGTGTATTCTATTGCGGAAGCAGCTAAAAAAGCAGATATTATTTTCTTGCTTTTGCCAGATGAGGTTGCACCGGAAATTTATGAAGAACAGATAGCACCGAACCTGGAGCCGGGGAATGTATTGAACTTTGCATCAGGCTATAATATTACGTTTCATCGCATCAGACCGGCAGAAGGGTTAGATGTTGTTATGGCAGCGCCTCGTATGATCGGAAAAGGGGTTCGTGAGTTATATGAAAGCGGCGAAGGCTCGCCGGCATTTGTTGCAGTTCATCAGGATGCATCAGGAAAGGCTCTGGAATATGGAAAAGCGCTTTGCAAAGCAATCGGAGCAACACGAAAAGGTGCAATAGAAGTGACATTTGACGATGAGACATGCCTGGATCTTATGGCAGAGCAGGGAACATGGCCGATCATTTACAATGTGTTTGTAGAGGCCTTTAAACTGCAGGTAGAGATGGGACATCCGGAGGAAGCGGTACTTATGGAAATGTATCTGTCAAAAGAGCCTGCTGTTATGATGGAAAAAGCAGCAGAGGTAGGATTTTTCCGTCAGCTTCCATTCCATTCACATACCAGTCAATATGGACAGCTGATCGGATTCCAGGATGTTGACACAACAGAAATCAGAAAGTTCTTAAAAAATCGCTATGACAGAATCAAAGGCGGAGAATTTGCAGAAGAATGGGAAAAAGAACAGCATGATAATCATCTCTCAACCTTGAATAAATTGGAAGAAGATGCTTTTAACTGTGAATTTACAAAGGCAGAAGATCGTCTGAAAGCAAGATTAAAATAGTGGTTGAGAGATATTTGATGATAAAATGATCACAGAGAAGGGGGTTTCTTATGGACGTGAAGATTTTTTTATGGTTGGCAATATCGATTGCGATTATATTGTTTACAATTTTAAAATTAAAATTAAACCCTGCGATTTCGTTAGTTCTTGGAAGCCTTTTCATGGGAATTGCATCCGGGCTTGGAACAACGGAAACGATTAACACAATAGGATCCGGCTTTGGAAATTTGATGACAGGTATTGGTCTCTCTGTAGGTTTTGGAGTGATTTTGGGACAGCTGCTTTCGGATTCCGGAGGAGCGAAAGTAATCGCAACAACGATGATCTCAAAGACATCTGAAAAATATGCATTATATGCGTTGGGAGTTACGGCATTTTTGTTATCGATCCCAGTGTTCTATGATGTGACTTTCGTAATCTTGATTCCACTTGCAATCGCAGTGGGAAGGCAGATTCAGAAACCGCTGCCGTACACAGTTGGCGCGATGGTTATTGGAGCCGGAGCAGCACATACATTGGTACCGCCAACGCCAAATCCGTTGGCAGCAGCAGAGATTCTTCATTTTGATCTCGGAATTATGGTTATCGTAGGAACAATTCTTGGTTTAGTTTCTGCATTGATCGCAATGAAGATATTGTTTACACTTTTTGATAAGGGCTTCTGGAAAGCACAGAAAGATGAGACAGGCGTTGAAGTATATGAAGAACGGAAGAGTGCAGAAACAACAGGTGAACTGTCCTTCTTTCTGGCATTGCTTCCGGTTATTCTTCCGGTTATTTTAATTCTGATCGGAACAGTTATGGGAGCGTTGGGAGAAGTTCCGTCGATCATTACATTTTTGAGCAATAAGAACATGGCGCTTCTTCTGGGGGCATTAAGTGCATATCTTGTTGCGGCAAAAACCATGAATAAAGATGAAAGAGAAAAGTCTTCTACAGAAGCATTAAAGAGCTGCGGCATAGTATTGCTGATTACGGGAGCCGGAGGGTCTTTTGGAGAAGTAATCAGTGCAACCGGATTAGCGGATATGCTGGCAGAGACTATCAAGAATATTTCGGCATCACCAATTCTTGCACTGTTTATCGCATTTGTCATTGCTGCACTGTTCCGGGTTGCACTTGGATCGGGAACTGTCGCATCCATTACAACGATGACGATCATGGCATCTGTTCCTGCAGCTGTCGGAATGCATCCTGTATGGATGGCAATTGCGTGTTTATCCGGTTCGCTGAGTTGTGGACATGTAAATGACAGTGGATTTTGGGTCAGTACAAATCTTTCGGGATTTACCATTACAGGAGGTTTAAAAACATATACGTTCGGAAATGCCATCGTAGCGGTATTTGCAATGTTGTTTGCAGTCATTGGCTGCCTGGTACTTCCTATCTAAACAGAAAATAAAAACAGGAGCGTTGCAAAATGGGTAAGCAATTATCTGTGGAGCAATGCTTCTTTTTTAGTATACAGGCGAGACTCCGAAAAACTACCAGAATCATATGTATCATCAGGAGGAAGAATAAGAAGAAAGTTGTTTTTCGTGAAGAAGTGGAGAAAAACATTTTGTGTTTTCGTGAAAAAGTGCCGTATACATTTCTGTTTTTCGTGATATAATAAAGAAAAGCACGGAAAAAAGGGGGATGTATATGGTTTTTAAGCGTAAAGTATACGATAAGCTTTTGGAATGGAAAAAATTATCGGCCGGGGCATCGGCAGTGTTGCTTGAGGGGGCAAGGCGTATTGGAAAAAGTACGATCGTAGAAGAATTTGCGAAAAATGAATATGATGATTATATGATCCTTGATTTTGCAAGAGAGAATAAAGATGTGCGAAATAATTTTATTGAAAATATGGATGATCTGGACAGCTTTTTTCGGAATTTGTTTTTGTTAAAAGGAAAAAGCCTGAATGGAAAAAATTGTGTGATTATTTTTGATGAAGTACAGTTGTTCCCGTATGCAAGACAGGCAATTAAATATTTGGTGGCAGACGGAAGATATGAATATATAGAAACAGGATCTTTGATTTCTATTAGAAAAAATGTAAAAGATATTTTGATTCCGTCAGAAGAATATAGAATCAAGATGTATCCCATGGATTTTGAGGAATATTTATGGGCATTGAACGATAATGTGACGATTCCGGCAATCACAGAAGCATTTCGAAAGCGAAGAGCACTTGGAGATGCGGTTCACAGAAAGATTATGAAAACATTTCGTACTTATATGGCAGTCGGGGGAATGCCCCAGGCAGTGGATGCATTAGTCAGTGGAAAAACATTTGCACAGATTGATTTTGTAAAACGTAATATTTTGAGCCTTTATGAAGAAGATTTGGCAAAATATGATAATGAAAACAGAGAAAAAGCTTCTGTGATATATAAGACGCTTCCGGAACAGTTGGAGAATAAAAACTCTCATTTCAAATTCTCTCTTTTGGATAAGAATGCCAGATATCAGAACTATGTAGATGCAGTGAGTTTTATTGCAGAGTCAATGATTGGAAATGAATGTATCAATGTAACAAAGCCGGAGGTTGCGTTAGAATTGTTTGCGGATCGGAGTAATTTTAAGTTGTATATGGGGGATACAGGACTTTTGGTAACTCAGATTATGAAAAATCGAGAGGATTCAGATGAAGATCTGTATAAATCCCTGATCGTTGGAAATTTAGGAATCAATCAGGGAATGATCCTGGAAAATATGGTGGCTCAAATGCTGCGTGCATCTGGACACGGCTTGTATTTTCATGAGTATTTGTACAGACCGGAAGGGACATCGAGAGACAAGAAATATGAGATAGATTTCATGACTGTGAAAAAGAAAAAGATATGTCCGATCGAAGTAAAGTCGTCGGGTTATACATCGCATAAATCATTTGATTATTTGATTCAGAAATACCAGTTGAAAATGGAAGACAGATATATCATTTATACAAAAGATCTTAAATATCAGGACGGGATTTTGTATCTGCCGATCTATATGACGATGTTGATTTAGGAATAATACATTATACAAAAAAGTAACCGCCCCGGCCAAGGAAACGGTTATTTTTTTAAGTCTATCAGAGATAAAGAAAGCTGTCAAATTCCTTTTGCTCCGGAATAAGAAGAAAGTTGTTTTTCGTGAAATGTTGGAAAAACGGACAAAATTGCAGAAAAATATATTGGAAAAACGGACAAAAAGGATTTTCTATAAATAGAACTCTTGAAAAGTACGTATTTGCAACGAGGGGACGGTTTACACCGTCCCCCTCTTCACTAGCATTGTAGATACCTCCGTCTTTGTGGGAGGCTGCCCGGGGGTGTTTAAAAGATCAATGAGTTTTTGTGCAGCAGCTTCGCCCATATACTGCTTTGGGACATGTATGGTTGTCAGTGCCGGTTCGATCACACTGCCCAGGGGAAGATTGTCAAATCCAACGATTCCGATATCCTGAGGAATCCGATAGCCACTTTCTTTGAGAGCTTTTATGGCACCAACAGCGATCAGATCATTGTCTGCGAAATAGCAGGAAGCCAGCTCTTCACCATTTTTGATGACTTCCAGCATATCGGCATATGCGCCCTCCATGGAAGGTGTCAGGCTGTGGACAATGGAACGGGAAGAAGACATGCCGGAAGCACGGATCGCCTTGTAAAAACCAGAAGAACGCTCTGCGAAATTACTGATCTGATAGGCAGAGCGAAGATAGCCTGGCTGAGTTTTACAAGATCGGATCAGGTGTCTGGCTGCAAGATATGCCCCCTGCACATTGTTGATCAGAACGCAGTTGCAGGGAACTGTTTCAAAATAGGCATCCAGAAGAACAACCGGGATCGGAAGATTTAAAAACGGTTTTAAATCTCCGGATTCCATTTCCGTTCCGAGCAGGATGATTCCTGCACAGTCAGAATATTGGATTTCTTCGATCTGTTTCGTGATCGTATCCTCATCTTCATAAATATAACTGATCTTCAGACGATAGTCATTCTTTTTGCACCCCTGTGAAATCCCTTCAGAAACCTGAGAGAAAAACGGGGTGTCTGCCACAACGGTTCCATGTTTTTTATAAATGACAAAATAAATCGCCCCGGAAGTGGTATGCTTTTCCGCGATCCGGGAAAAATCATATCCATATTTTTCGGCAGCATCCAGGACGAGCTGCCGTGTTGCCGTACTGACTCCGGGTTTGTGATTGAGCGCCATGGAGACAGCGGCGGCAGAAAGATTTAATTTTCTGGCAAGTTCTTTTGCTGTGATTCCCATATATGATCCTTTCGAAAAACCTGTTTGATGTTCTGAATTTATTATGAACTAGGTGTAAAGAAAAAACAAGAATTAAGTAAATAATTAAGTAAAAAACACTTAATTATCGGATGAAATTGAGTTTCTCCAAGGCTATACTGAAGTTAGAAAACAACGAGAAAAGTTGAGAATAACACGAAAATACAAAAACAAAAACAGAGATGTGAAAGGAGACAAAATCATGAAAAAAATCAAGCTGGGATTTGCACCGACAAGAAGAAGTATTTTCAGCGCGCCGGATGCGGTTAAGTACAGGGGCCTGACTGCCAAAAGACTGGAAGAGCTGGGCGTGGATTTTGTGGATATTACGGACATCAATGAAGAAGGACTTCTATATGATGACAAAGATGTTGATAAAATCGCAGAAAAATTCAAAAAAGAAGGTGTGGATGGACTGATGCTGCCGCACTGCAACTTTGGAACAGAGTATGTCTGCGCGAGACTTGCGAAAAAACTGGATGTGCCGGTTCTTCTGTGGGGGCCATTGGATGAAAGACCGGAGCCAAACGGAGTGAGACTTCGCGATACACAGTGCGGGCTGTTTGCAACGGGAAAAGTACTGCGGAGATTTCAGATTCCATTTACATATCTGACAAACTGCAGATTAAGCGATCCGGTGTTTGAGCGTGGAGTAAAAGATTTCCTTGCAGTCTGCAATGTTGTAAAGACGTTCAAAAACATTCGCATCCTTCAGATTTCAACCCGTCCGTTTGATTTCTGGACGACCATGTGCAACGAAGGGGAACTGCTTGAAAAATTCAATATCCAGTTGGCGCCGGTTCCGATGACAGAGCTGACAGAAGAAGTGAAAGCTGTCCGTGAAGATAAAGAAAAAATGGAACAGATGATCGCTTACATCAAGGATACCATGGTCATCAAGATCAAAGAAGAGGAAGTCGAAATGGTAGCCGCTCTGGCTCTGGCAATGAAGAGTCTGGTAGAAAAATATGGATGTCAGGCGGCTGCGATCCAGTGCTGGAATGCCCTTCAGACAGAAATCGGAATTATGCCGTGTGCGGCAAATGCGATTTTAAATGAACAGGGAATTCCGGTGGTCTGCGAGACCGACATTCATGGAGCCGTGACAGCGCTTCTGGTAGAAGCAGCCGGAATGGATGAAAAGAGAGGATTTTTTGCAGACTGGACGATCCGCCATCCGGACATTGCAAACGGAGAACTGCTGCAGCATTGCGGACCATGGCCGATGTCTGTTGCACAGGAAAAACCGGAACTGACCTATCCGCTGGCATTCGAGCATCCGGGAAGTCTGACCGCAGAGGCAAAACACGGAGAAGTGACATTGTGTCGTTTCGATGGAGATAATGGAGAATATTCTCTGCTTCTTGGAAACGCCAAAGGTGTAGACGGACCAAAGGGAATGGGAACCTATCTCTGGGTTGAGGTGGAGAACATCAAGCGTCTGGAAGCAAAGATCGTAGAAGGACCATACATCCATCATTGTGTTGGTATTCATAAAAATGTAGTGCCGGTACTTTACGAGGCATGCAAATATATCGGCGTAAAACCGGATCTTTATGATCCGATCGAGGAAGACGTAAAAGCATATCTGCGCGGAGAATGAGAAAGGAAGGAAAGAGATGAACTTAAAAGCATTGGCTTATCAGCTTAGAAGAGATACCATCGACATCATCTGTGCCGGAAAGGCAGGACATATCGGAGGAGATATGAGCGTCATGGAGATCCTGGTGGAATTGTATTTTGATCAGATGAAGATCGACGCCAAAAACCCGGAAGATCCGAATCGAGATCTGTTTGTACTCAGCAAAGGTCACTCGATGGAGGCGTATTATGCAGTACTGGCAGAAAAAGGATTTCTGGATAAAGAAGATATTTTAAAAAACTTCAGTAAATTTGGTTCGAAATATATCGGACATCCAAATAATAAACTGCCGGGTATTGAGATGAATTCCGGTTCTTTAGGACATGGACTTCCAGTCTGCGTAGGAATGGCAAAAGCGGCGAAAATGGATCAGAAAGACCGTCGTGTTTACGTGGTGATGGGAGATGGGGAGCTGGCAGAAGGTTCGGTCTGGGAAGGCGCCATGGCAGCACACCAGTATAAGCTGGATAATCTGTGCGCGGTAGTAGACAGAAACCGTCTGCAGATTTCCGGAAATACAGAAGATGTGATGGGACACGATGATCTGCATGAGCGGTTCCGAAGCTTTGGATGGCATGTGATCGATGTAAAAGATGGAAATGATATCGATGAACTGCATGCTGCATTTGAAGAAGCAAAGTGCGTAAAAGAAAAACCGACTGTATTGATCGCAAATACAGTAAAAGGAAAAGGTTCTTCTATCATGGAAAATAAGGCGAACTGGCATCATAAAGTTCCGACAACAGAAGAGTATGAGACAATTATGAAAGATTTAAAAACTGCAGAGGAGGCGTTGTCATAATGGGAAAAACAGCAAATAAACAGATGATCTGTGAAGTATTGATGGAAGCTGCAAAAGAAGATCACGATATTGTCGCACTCTGCAGTGATTCCAGAGGGAGCGGATCTTTTACACCGTTTGCAGACACCTATCCGGAGCAGTTTGTAGAAACAGGAATCGCAGAGCAGAATCTGGTAAGCATTGCAGCCGGACTGGCAAAATGCGGAAAGAAATCTTATGCGGTTTCTCCGGCATGCTTTCTTTCGACAAGAAGTTATGAGCAGTGTAAGGTGGATGTGGCATACTCCAACACCAATGTAAAACTGATTGGAATCAGCGGAGGGATCAGCTATGGGGCTCTGGGAATGAGTCATCATTCTGCGCAGGATATTGCGGCAATGAGCGCCATTCCGAATATGCGGGTTTATATCCCAAGTGATCATCTTCAGACAAGAGAACTGACAAAAGCGCTGTTAAAAGATGAAAAACCTGCATATATCCGTGTGGGAAGAAATGCCGTTGATCCTGTTTATGAAGAAGAAAACGTAGCATTTGAAATGGATCACGCCACTGTTGTGACAGAAGGAAATCCGAGTGGAAATGACGTAGCGATCATTGCATGCGGCGAGATGGTAAAACCGGCGAAAGATGCAGCTGAGATGTTGAAAGCAGAAGGAATTTCAGCGTCTGTTCTGGATATGTACTGCATCAAACCGTTGGATGAGGAAGCGATCGTGCGTATGGCAGGAAATGCAAAAACAGTCCTTACCGTAGAAGAACATGCACCATTTGGCGGACTTGGTTCTATGGTGGCACAGGTGACAGGCAGAGAATGCCCGAAGAAAGTGGTAAATATGGCGCTGCCGGATGCACCGGTCATCACAGGAACTTCAAAAGAAGTATTTGATCACTATGGCCTGAATGCAGAAGGCATTGCGAACAAGGCAAAAGAAATCCTGAAATAGGGGACAGGAGAGAAAGACATGGCAGAGAGCTATATTATCAGTATTGATCAGAGTACGCAGGGGACGAAAGCACTGCTTTTTGATCGGGACGGCATGCTGCTTCAGAGAAAAGATCTCCCGCATAAGCAGATCATCAATGAAAAAGGATGGGTTTCTCACGATCCGGAAGAAATTTACCAGAATACCGTACAGGTGGTGAAAAATCTGGTAGAGGAGTCCGGGATTTCAAAGGAGAGCGTCAAAGGGATTGGAATCAGCAATCAGAGAGAAACGTCTCTGATCTGGGAGAAAAAAAACGGAAAAGCGCTGGCAAATGCAGTGGTCTGGCAATGTGCAAGGGCAGCTGAAATCTGCCGCCGTGTGGAGCAGACCGGAGCAGCGGAGATGATCCGCCAGAAGACCGGGCTTGCGCTTTCCCCATATTTTCCGGCTTCGAAACTGGCATGGCTGAAAGAAAATGTAGAAGGTGCAGAAGCGCTGGCAAAGAAACATGCGCTGTGTTTTGGAACAATCGATACCTGGCTTGTATACCGGATGACACATGGAATGTCTTATAAAACGGACTACTCCAACGCATCCCGCACGCAGTTGTTTGATATTTTTGAGCAGAAATGGGATGAAGAAATCTGTCAGTTATTTGGACTGGATGCACAGGATCTGGCGGAAGTATGTGATTCGGACAGCTGTTTTGGAGAGACAGATCTGGAAGGATTTTTTGAAAGCCCGGTTCCAATCCACAGTGTATTGGGAGATTCTCATGGTGCACTGTTTGGACAGGGATGTCTGGAAAAAGGAATGATCAAGTCCACCTATGGAACAGGCTCTTCTATTATGATGAACATCGGAGAAACTCCGGTGCTGAGCACCCACGGAGTTGTCACTTCTCTCGCATGGGGAATGCAGGGGAAAGTCAGTTATGTGCTGGAAGGAAATATCAATTATACGGGAGCAGTCATTACATGGCTCAAGGATGATATGGAACTGATCCAGTCGCCGGCAGAGACGGAAGCACTCTGCAGAAAGGCAGAAGCAGATGACAGTCTGTATTTTGTTCCGGCATTTACAGGGCTGGGAGCTCCGTATTGGAACAGTGAGGCGAAAGGCGCGCTGACCGGAATCACAAGAACGACCAGAAAGGCAGAGATGGTGCGTGCAGGAGTAGAGTGTATTGCATATCAGATCTCAGATGTGGTCAATGCCATGAGCCAGGATGCGAAGACGGAGATCCAGGAGCTGCGTGTGGACGGCGGACCGACCAGAAATCAGTATCTGATGCAGTTTCAGAGTGATATTCTCGATCGAAAAGTCCTGGTGCCGGATGCAGAAGAACTCTCCGGGATCGGAGCAGCTTATGCAGCCGGAAGAGGACTGGGGCTGTATGGGGATGAAGTATTTACGCGTCTGAAACGCCGGGAATACGCGCCGAAGATGTGTGAAGACACACGAGTTCGAAAGTACAATGGATGGAAAGATGCTGTAGGCCATGTATTAAAATAAATGTCTGCGGACTTCCAAAGGAGTACACCGTATCACTGAAAAGTGGTGATGTGAATGCATACTGCATTATGGAATGGAAATCCAAATAATCAAATAGCTATAGAAAAAAGAAACTCCGGTGTCGAATCACAGATAATCGGAGCTTTTTTCTGTGCTTATTCCCGGGAAGGAATTGTTTTTTTGATTTTGGTATCGTATAATAGCATAGAAATGTAGTGATTTAAAGGAGTGAAGCATATGGAAAAAGACATGACCGTAGGGAATCCGACGAAGATGATTCTTGATTTTACAGTTCCTCTTTTTATAGGGAATGTATTTCAACAACTATACAACATGGCAGATACGATCATTGTCGGGAAATTTGTCGGAGCAAATGCACTGGCAGCGGTAGGCTCTACGGGAACGATCATGTTTTTGATCATTGGATTTCTGCAGGGGATGACGGCTGGATTTACTGTGCCTACGGCCCAGAAATTTGGAGCAGGTGATATGAAATCAGTGAGAAAAACGGTTGGTTCTGCTGCAATTTTGTCGTTCATCGTGTCAGCGATCATGACGGTGATCAGTATGTGCGGAATGAAATGGCTTTTGCATTTTATGAATACGCCGGATAATATTTTTGATGACGCATATCGGTACATTATGGTCATTTGTGCGGGAATTTTTGCACAGGTATTATACAACTTGCTGGCCAGCATCCTGCGAGCTCTGGGAAACAGCAAGACGCCGCTTTACTTTTTGATTCTTGCCGCAGTGTTAAATATTGTGCTGGATTTGGTGTTTATTATCGTATTTCACATGGGAGCAGCCGGAGCCGCTTATGCAACGGTGATTTCTCAGGGGATTTCAGGAGTGTTGTGTCTGGTTTATATCATTCGGCGAGTGCCGCTTTTGAAGCTTACAAAAGATGATTGGAAGTTGGATGCAACGCTGGTGAAGATTCAGTTTGGAATTGGATTTCCGATGGCATTTCAGTATTCCATTACAGCGGTTGGTGCAATGATGATGCAGTCTGCTTTGAATATTCTGGGATCTGTGGCGATTGCAGGATTTACAGCGGCCAGCAAGATCGAACAGTTGGTGACACAGGTATATGTGGCGTTGGGTACCACGATGGCGACGTATTGTGCACAGAATATGGGGGCAGGAAAGATTCTTAGAATCCGACAGGGATTTCGAAGTGCAACATGGATGGGATTTGCATATGCAGTTGTGGCAGGAATATTTGTAATGTTTGCAGGGAAATATCTGACACCATTGTTCCTGTCAGAAAATCTGAGTCAGATTATGGATTATGTAGACATCTATCTAAAGTGCGTGGGACTGTTCTTTATTCCACTGACATTGGTCAATGTGTACCGAAACGGAATACAGGGAATGGGATTTGGAGTTCTGCCAATGATGGCAGGTGTTGCAGAGTTGATTGGAAGAGGTGTGGTTGCGATCAAGGCTGCACAGTATAAGAGTTATGTGGGAGTCTGTATGGCAAGCCCGGCAGCGTGGGTTTTGGCAGGAGGATTGCTGCTTGTGATGTATTTTTGCATTATGAAAAAATATCCGAGAGATTTTGCAAGTCAGGAATGACTTGTGAAATCTCTTGTTTTGTATGATGATAAATATGAAAAAACCTCAGAAACTTTCATTTCTGAGGTTTTCTTAGAGGCGCAGACCGGATTTGAACCGGTGAATCAGGGTGTTGCAGACCCACGCCTTACCACTTGGCTACTGCGCCTTATTTGATTGATAGTCCGAAGACTAATGACTCCAACGGGAATCGAACCCGTGTTACCGCCGTGAAAGGGCGATGTCTTAACCGCTTGACCATGGAGCCTTGCTGTATCACTGCTTCAGTGATGACCGAGTTATATATTAGCATAGCTCCATAAGAATTGCAAGCCTTTTTTTGAAAAAAATAAAAAAAATTTTGTATTTCCTTTCTAATTTATTTTATGCCAGGATTTTTAAAATATGACAGGTAATAAATGACCAGAAGATCGGTCATTTGTCCGTAGCTCTGAACGCCCTGTGTTTGTCCATTTGCCTTGAGATAAGTGTCGTTCATCAGATTGGCAGCTTCTGCGATACGTCCGTCATATTGAGCCCAGAAAACATCATCTGCTTTCAGATCCGGTTCGGCAGAAGGATCCAGAGTGTTTCTGACTTCCTGCCAGATATCAGGGTCTGCACGGTAAAGAGCACCCATGACATATTCCCATGCACACAAGGTTCCGCTGTATTGAAATTCTGCCAGAGCGGATGCTCTGCAAGCCAGAAAAGAAATAAAATTGGCTTCTTCTTCCTGCATAAATCCACGCAGATGAGAAAGTTCGTGACACATCGTGAAGGGCAGGTCATAAGCAGGCATATCCTGATTATAATTCGCCTCGATCGTAAAAGGCGAATATATCCCCATCAGTTTCTGCCGGGATAAAATTTCAGAGACGAGAACCGGCTTTGGAGCGGGATAATAGCCCTGAAGGCTAGGGTATGTTCTTCCGAGGCTCTGCATGGAGCGTACTGCTTCTTTTTGTATATCATCAGGCAGGAGCAATTCTTTCTGATCGGATCGTTGTACCTGAGCGCTCAGGCGATTTACTTCTTCTGTCAGCCATTGGCAGGTTGCTGTTAATTCTTCTACAGAATAAGGCCGGACTTTAAGACTGGCTGTGTCGGCAAAGGACTCTTTTTGATAGTTGATGCCGCAATTGATCACAAAAAGAAAGAATAGAATGCATGCACCGAGAAATAGTGCAGAAATCCATTGAAGAACTGCAGTTTTTCGGTTTTTACGGGCAGAGGCAAGGGCATGTATTCCGGTACCAATGATCAGTAGGCTCATAACATACAGACTCAATTCTACAAAGGAAAAAGAAACCATACTGGACAGTCTCGATGACAGATACAAATATTGGATAAATATGAGTGGAATACCACTGTGCAAATGTTGGTTGGAATCTGGCGGCAACCATGAAAATACTGCTTATTGACAGAAAAAAGATTCCACTGAGTATATAGTTGTTTGCGTTGCTTGGTTTTCTTTTGTTTTTCATATTCGGTAGTCTGACTCCTATCGTTTTATCTTGTTTTTAGTATATCATTTTCAACAGAAATTTCCTAATGAAAGAAAAATTACAGTTTGTTTTGAAAGAAGGCACAGTCTTTCATGTGAAATTGTGATTTTTCATCTATCCAAAGCTGTTTTCGGAAGGTATAATAATAAAATATCGCATTTTGAAAAACAGAGAGGGGGTTCCTATGAAGATACTACCGAAAATAAAAAAGATTCAGTGCAGATGTAATGCGTTTATTACGAGACAGTTGAGAAAAGTCAGTATTTTTCAGAGACTGAATATTTCATTTCTTGTTTTGCTTCTTGGGACAGCAGTTTTTTTGACATTTTTCAGTTTTTCGAAATACTCTGCAGAGATTATTTTCAATCTGGAGAGATATGCGTCTATGTCTGTTCAGAATATTCAGTTAAAAGTACAGGATATTATGCAGGAGTATGAGGAGATTGCAGTTCAGTTTTATGAGGATGAAGAAGTACTGCGTGCAGTTGCAGAAAATGTAACGGGGGTGGAAGGTTCCGATGTGTTCCGACAGAATTGCCATATAGTAGAGAGTAAACTATATCACATGGGACATGGAAAGAAATACATCAAGAGTATCCAGATGGTATCTGCTGGAAAGCAGTACCATATGGCGGAAGAAAATGGATACCAACGGGGCGGGACCATTAGAAATCTGGATGAATTTTATCAAAGCAATTTTTATCAGGAGGCAAAGGCACGTCATGGCTATCCGGTGTGGATTGAAGATGCAGGGCAGAATTATACCTTTTATGAGAGTGAGCAGAGTGTTTATGGACTGGCAGACATTATCACGTTGTCTGTTGCAATCTATCAGCCGGAGACAAGAGCTCTTTTAGGTGTTCTGACTATGAATGTAGATATCAAGGCATTTACGGAAGCAGCAAGAGGATATGAAGCCTACCAGGACAGCAATTTGTTTTTGATTGGAGAAAATGGTGTGATTACTGCATTTAATCCGAATATTGCTTTTCCGTCTTTTCCATCCGATCGTGGATTGTTTGAAAGCATGCAAAAGAACAAAAAACAAGTGATACGTACGAAGTTTGATGGAGAAGATGTCTTGTTTGCTTATGAAAATATACCGGGGACAAAGATGTTTTCTGTTTATATAGCAGATATGAAAATCTTGTTGGAGCGAACCGGACATACAAGGAATTTATCTATTCTGGTACTGTTTGGAATTGTGATCGGTTGTTTTGCCATTTCTTATTATGTGACCAAAAGTATTTCAGAACCAGTACGCCGGCTTGTGAAGGTTATGGGAAAAGCTGGAGATGGAAAATGGACAGTGCGTTATCAGAACAGTGGAAATGATGAGATTACAGTATTGGGGGAACGATTCAACGAGATGGCGGATAAGACCAATCAGTTGATCGAGCAGGTGTATCTTTCTGAAATTCGCCGGCAGAAGCTGCAGTTGAGCTGGAAGAACGCTCAGTTGGATGCGATGTTGATGCAGATCAATCCGCATTTTCTCTATAACACACTGGATATCATACGCTGGGAGGCAATGTATGAAGCCAATGGAGAAAGCAAGGTGACTCGCATGATCGAACAGTTTAGTAAATTGTGCAGGATGGGGATGAAAGCCGGAGGAAATACCATTTCATTAAAGGAAAGCTTGGAACATGCGCAGGTATATCTGGAGGTAATCAATTTCAGACATCAGGAAAAAATCCGTTTTCTGACAGATGTGGGTGAAACAGCAGAAAAATGTTATGTCCCACAGTTTATGCTGCAGCCGATTCTGGAGAATGCGGTTGTTCATGGATTTCACGATGCAAGCAAAGGGTATGCGGTTCAGATTTCTGCTCACGTGCAGGGAGAGGTACTTCATATTCAGGTGAAGGACAATGGAACAGGTATGACAAAAGAAAATCTGGAAAAGCTTCAGAACTATATTCAAGGGGAAGCAGATCCGGAAAAAAGTATTGGTATTGTAAATGTGAATCAGAGAATCCGTCTGTTTTATGGAGAAGAGTATGGAATTCAGATCAGGAGTCGAAAACAGATGGGTACAGAGGTAGAGATCATTCTACCAGTAAAGATGCAGTCTGAAAATATGAAAAAGCTTGGGGAAGAGGTTGAAGAAGATGTATCAGGTGTTGATCGTAGATGATGAAGAAATTGTCTGCCGTGGAATGGCGCAGTTTGTAAAGTGGGAAAAATGTGGATTTGAAGTGGCGGGAATTGCCGCCAGTGTAGACGAAGCATTACGGATGTTTAAAAAAATGTCAATTGACGTGGTGTTTACAGATATCCGTATGCCGGAAAAATCGGGGATCGATCTATTGAAAGAAGTGCAGGAACTGTATCCAGATGTAAAAACGGTTGTGTTAAGTGGGTATAGTGATTTTGATTATGCAAAGGATGCGATAAGATATGGTGCGGTAGAATATCTGACAAAGCCGGTAAATCTGGGAGAAGTGGAAGAATTGTTGGGGCGGCTGTCAGAAAATCTGGAACGCCATCAAAAAGAAGCCAAAATTCATACATATCACATGGAAGGCCTGCTTTTATCCATTGCAAGAGGCTATGCAGAAGCCGATATGGAGAAGTATGATCTTCCCCAATTGGAGATGTGGTACGGAGTTTCTGTATTTATGATAGAAAAGAGTCAGGATGAAGAAAATGTGACACAGGAAAAAGAAAAAATGAAAAAGCAGATTGTGGCAGTCATCCCGGAGACGATTATTTTGGATAGTTCGGTATATGGGTTGTTTGCGATTGTTCCTGCGAAGGCGGAAGAGGAGTTTGCATATTTTGTGTCTATCTTAGAGCAGGTATGTTGTACAGATGGTTGTTGGGCAATGGGAATCAGCAGGAAAAAAAGTGGAATTAACAGATTGACAGAGGCGTTTCAAGAGTCACAACAGGCAATGCGTTATTTGATGGCAGATACACGAAAAAAAGTTATTTTTTATCAGAATATCGAGAAGTTGTTTTCTGAAAAATCTTCTCAGATTCAGGAAATCCTTACAGAATTTCTATGCAAACTTAACGGTGGAGAAGATAAGACACAGATCATCCGCTGGCTGGAGCAGGTTTTGACGGCGATGGAGAGTACGGAAAAGATGAGTGTTCTGGAATTTCAGACGGTATGTATTCGTTTTCTGATTGAAATGAATGGACATTTGCAGGAGACCGGGCTGGAAAAAGAAGTGCTTCATGATCGGTTGAATGAAGTGCTGCAGCAATTGCTGTGTTGTGAAAACAGTCAGGATGTGTTGCGCTGGATGCTTTCATATCTGGAGTGGGTGACAAGGAGTCTGGAACATGCTGACAATCATCAAATCAGTGGAGGTGTGGTTGCAGAAATTCAGAACTTTATCCGTCAGCATTATCAGGAAAATATCAGTTTGAATATGTTGGCAGAACAGTTTTACATGCATCCGAATTATTTGAGTAGATTATTTAAGGAAAAAACAGGAAAAAATTTTGTGGATTATCTGGTTCAGATTCGAATGCAGAAGGTCAAAGAACTTTTAAAGAATTCGGACTATAAGATCATTGAAATCTGTAGTATGGTCGGATACGATAATCCGCGTTCATTCAGTAAAGCATTTAAGCATTATGCAGGAATGACACCGAAAGAATACAGGGAACATGGAAAATAAAGCGTATAAAACATCAAACAGGGGATACCGGATCTGGTATCCCCTGTAATATTATTTCTGATTTGCTTCATTGAATTTTTCCAGTGCTTCTTTTTCGCACAGTTTTTGTGCTTCTGCAAATTCTGTTTCAGGATCTGCGTTAGAGTCCGTCAGGATCTTCTGAACAGCACGGTCTACATAAGAACCAAAATCAGCTTTTCCGTAGAATTCCAGTCGACCTACTGATTTTGCGGATTCCAGAACTTCTTTATATTCCTCTGGGAATTCATAGAAATCTGTAATGCTCATATCATCTCTTGGGATGATGACTGGGTTTGGAGCGCCTTTTGTTGCAAGATTTTCATAATAGGAAGCACGATAGTCTTTTCCTGTGTAATATTTGATGTATTCCCATGCAGCATCTTTCTTTGCCTGATCCGCTTTTGCATTGATTACCCAGCAGTCTCCACCGATTGCGGTTGTTTGTTTTCCGGAAGGTCCGGCCGGAGGAAGGCAAAGTCCGATATCATCAGGGTCAATTCCTTTTGTGATGGCTTCAGATACCCAGTCACCTGCAAAGGGCATCATACCAATTTTTCCGAGACCAAAGTTTGTGACGAGATCAGAGAATTTTAATGTCAGATCACTCTGAAGAACGCCTTCACTCTTTAATTTCTGGTAGTATTCTGCTGCTTTGATCACTGCAGGATCTGTAAAGGTCAGTTCCGCTGTTCCATCCTCGTTTTCTTTTGTCAGATCACCGCCGGCCTGCCATACATAATACTGGAAGAACCATTCTGTCCATTCAGCGGCAAGTGTTGCGTAACCAGCGACCTGATTGTCAGGATCGTTGATCTTTTTCGCAACTTCGACGGCTTCATCCCATGTTTTTGGAGGTTCTTTGATTCCGGCTTCTTCAAATAATGCTTTGTTATATCCAAAGAGCATCGGAGCAACCTGATTTGGAACACCGTATACTTTTCCGTCTTTTGTGAACATATCAACATACTCTTTTGTGAAATTTCCCCATTCATCCCACTCATCTGTATATTGATTCAAAGGTTCAAGTATACCAGAAGTAATATATGAATCCATCATGGTAAAAGAGCAGTTTACAAGGTCAGGAGCAGTTCCGGAAGCAACAGCCTGATAAAATTCATTTCCAGGATCGCCTTCTTTTACCACTTTATTTAATGTAATATTCGGGTGTTCTTCGAGAAATTTCTTCTCCATGGAAGTGTACCAGTCATCTTTATTACGACTTGTTTCCCAGATTGTCAGTTCCACTTTTTCCTCATCGGAACCTTTCTCAGAAGATTTTGCAGTGTCGGTATCTTTGCCGGAATCTCCGGAACCACCACATCCGACTAAGGATGTAGCAGCCATAGCAACACAGAGCATTGCAGCGAGTAGTTTCTTTTTCATAATGCGTTTCCTCCTTTTACGCTTCGTTTGTGATGTTCCTATCATATCAGACAATGGAAATAATTGGAATGTCTTAAATCTAACGGAAAAAGTCACCATTTTTAAGGTGGTAAGAAATGGTGAGTAAAGAACTTAAAAATGGTGACCTGTCTGTAAAGTGAGATCATTTCTTTTGGAAAAGAAATTTTATATACTAGCGGAAGAAGAAAAAAGGGAGGTATTACTGATGAGAAAAAGTCCGCAAAAAAGAGTTGTAAAAGCAGGAAGCTATCAGTTCAGAAAGAAAATAACACCGTGGTGTATTTTATTTTTTCCAATGGCGTTTACAGTCTGGCTGAAATATTATCCGATCGTCAGTGCATTTTTTATTTCACTATTTCGATATGATCCGATCAATCCACCGGGAAAATTTGTTGGGTTTGAAAATTATGTAGATATTTTTCATATGCAGCATTATTGGGACTCCTGGAAAAATACATTCATTTTGCTGGCATTACAGCTGTGTATGTGTTTTTTGATCCCTCTCATTCAGGCATTGTTGCTGAATGAGTTGATCCGGCTTCAGAAATGCCTGACGACACTTTACATTTTACCGGCGCTGATTCCAACATCGGTCAATGTAATCATATGGAAGTGGATCTGGCATCCGGATTATGGTGTTGCAAATCAAATTGTGAAATTTTTTGGTGGAGAGCCCCAGACATGGTTGAGTGATCCAAATCTGGTCAAGTTTTGTATCATCTTTCCGGGAGTGCTTGGGGGTGGTCTGACGGTGCTGCTATATCTTTCTGCGATTCAGGGAGTTTCTACAGATATTATGGAATCTGCATCGCTGGATGGATGTACAGGTTTTGGACGTATCATACATATTATTCTGCCAAATATTTCATTTATGATATTCATTCAGTTGATCATGTGCGTCATTACGACGATGCAGATGCTGGATGTGCCGTATATGTATGCATCTGGAGGACCAAGTGGTGCGTCGACCACGCAGGGAATTTTTATTTATAATGCATTTCATCAGGATTTGAATTATGGAAGAGGATCAGCGGCATCCGTCATACTTCTTCTTGTAATTGCAGCAATGACAATGGTACAGATGCAATTTGAAAAATCAGAAAAAGAATAGGAGGGCAGGGGATGAAGATAACAGGCCAAAAAAGAACGAAGAAAAAACTCGGAAGATCTGAACGAAAATTGAAGATCGTTGCGGTAGTAGTATCCCTGCTGTTTGCGGTACTGATGCTGTATCCTATGATTTTTGCAGTGTCCAGTGCCATGAAAGACAATTCGAAAATCTATGAGGTTCCACCAAAGCTGCTCCCAGATGCGGCGAACAGTTTATCTGTTGTATTGGATTATTCGGAACAAAATGGCAGCGAAGAGAACCTGAAAGATCAGATGATGCAGGATAGCATTCTGGTGATGATGGGACTCAGTTACAAAATGCCGGATGATTCCATTATGGAAATTAAAGTATATGGCATAAAAGATGGAGAAACTGTTTACTATTCCAGAGCCCATCAGATGAAGCTGCAAATGGAAAAAGATTATGGAATCTATAAAGGAACCGCGATTAAAAAAGAAGTATTACTTCATGAGGATCGGTACGTTCGTGCATGTGATTCCATTGGCTATGAATTTAATCTGAATGGTGTTTCTGAAAAAGCGCCAAAAGGACTTGGAGATCAGTTCGAGAAAAAAGCAGAGAAGATTCTGGACGGGAAATACCAGACAACAGGAACACTGGTCAGTGTGGGAGACAAAGTGAAAAACATCCTGAATCTGGAAAGTTTTAAATATTATTTACAGATGCCGGGTTATATCTATCCGGAGAGCGAGACCATTCAGAGATTTGGTTTTATGACATTTGTGTTTAACAGTATTATTGTGATTGGATTTGCGATGATCGCGCAGGTAATTCTGTGTTCAGTTTGTGCATTTGTAATCAGCAGGAAACTGTCAAAACGAGCGGCAAAATTTGTTCTCCTCTTCTTCCTGGGAGGAATGATGGTTCCGTTTGCAAGTATTATGCTTCCGCAGTTGATCATGTACAAACAAATGGGAGCGTACAATAATTATGTGGCATTGCTTCTGCCATTTTTGTATCCATATGGATTTTATGTATACTTGTACAAAGGATTCTTTGATCAGATTCCGGCAAGTTATTTTGAGGCAGCAGAGTTGGATGGAGCGGGAAGTTTTTATCTATATAGTAAAATCTGTATGCCGCTGTCCAAGCCGATCATTTCGCTGATCGCGCTGCAGACATTTATTGGAAACTGGAATGACTTCTTCTGGGCATGGCTGGTAACAGAGGATCAGAAACTGTGGACATTAAATGTGGCACTTTATAATATTTCAAACAATGTGGCAACCAAACAGAATGCATTGATGGGGCTTGCAGTGGTTACCATTACACCAGTGATCCTGTTATCGATCTTGTTCTCAAAACAGTTGAAACAAAGTATCGTGGCGTCTGGTGTCAAGGGATAATTCCCGGAAAGGAGAAGACAGGTATGGCAAAGAGAAAAAATCTGAAACATATGACAATGGCAGCGGCGGCAGCGGTTTTGATTTCCCAGTGTCCTGGAATAGCTGTTGAAGCAGCGCCTCCAGAAAAAGGTAACTGGACGTTGCTTCCGGCTGCATCCGATGAATTTGATGGTACCTGCCTGAACGAAGAAAAGTGGACAAATGGAATTTGGTATGATGTGACAACCGATCTGGCATTTCATCCAGAGAATGTGTCAGTGAGAGATGGAAACCTCGTGCTTGCAGCAAAAAAAGAGGTGTATAATGGAAAAGACTACACAGCTGGAGCGGTGGAGTCAAAATTTGAAGTGCCGGGAACGGCAAGCTATGTGGAAGTGCGTGCGAAGGCACTCGATAAAAAGGCAAATGTATTAAGTGCAATCTGGATGCAGTCGTCTCCGCTGAATTATGCACTGAATCCGAACCCGGAGATTGATATCATGGAGACATTTGATTATACTAAAATGACGAGCACATTACATACATGGCATCAAAATCCGTCGATTCATCTACAAAGAGGAACAAAGGGATGGAAGACAGGTCTGGAAGACATCAGTGCAGATTATCATACATATGCATTGGAGAGAAGAGACGGAACACTTCGTTTTTATTTCGATGATCAGTTAACCTGGGAAAAGAGCAGTATTGAGGATTCTTTTGCAGAACTTTCCCGTCATATGGTGCTAAGTCTGGAAGGGCATTTAGGGATGCCGGTAGAAGAGTATTTGCCGGGCGAATTTCTGGTGGATTATGTAAGAACTTATTATGACAGTGATTTTGCAGGAGTTCCAGAAGATGGGCTGTATCAGATTGTGAATAGACAAAGTAAAAAAGCTTTGGATATTCCAAACTCAGAAGAAAGTGGTGCAACGCAGCTTGTACAGAAAGAGGCAGCATCAGCGGGAGCGTGGAGAATCTGGAAGCAAGGAGACGGTACATGGGCAATGACACATGCAGTCAATAGAAACTGTGTGGATTTGGTTGCAGATCAGGGGGTAACATCGAACGGAACCGCAGTGATACAGTATGGATATCACGGAGGAGTGAATCAAAAATGGTATCTGGTCCCAACAGAGGAAGGGGCATTTAAGATCATTTCTGCACTGAGTGGAAAAGCTTTGTGTGTGAAAGATGCATCTCTGGAAGAAAATGCTCCGATCATACAATGGACCTACGGAAATAACAATGAAGATACGAATGATGAGTGGATGTTTGTACCGGTACAGTGATAATTTGGAGGAAGAAGAAATGGCAGAAAAAATGACAGTCGCGATATTGGGACTTGGAAGCAGAGGACTGCAGGTGTACGCACCCATCATTGAACAGAATGCAGAGAAGATGGAATTGACTGCTGTGGCAGATCTTATGGAAGAAAAAGTAGAAGAAGCGAAAACTCGATATCATCTAAAAGCAGAAAATTGTTTTTACAGTGCAGAGGAGCTGCTTTCAGCAGATAGACTGGCAGATGTGATGTTTATCTGCACACAGGACAGAGATCATGTGAAACATGCAGTAGAAGCAATCAAAAAAGGATATCATCTTTTGCTGGAAAAACCAGTCTCTCCGGATGAGGAGGAATGTCGCTTATTATTGGAGACAGCAAGGGAATATCAACGAAAAGTATGTGTCTGTCATGTGCTTCGCTATACACCGTTTTATAGTAAGATCAAAGAAATGTTGCTGGACGGTGCAGTTGGAAAGGTCATGAATATTCAGGCAAGAGAAGATGTAGGGTTCTTTCATCAGGCACATTCCTTTGTTCGTGGAAACTGGAGAGACTCCAGGGAAACCAGTCCGATGATTCTGGCCAAATGCTGTCATGATATGGATATTTTAGTATGGCTGTCAGATTCTGGATGCAGCCGGGTATCTTCATTTGGAGAATTATCTTGGTTTAAGGAAGAAAATGCACCAAAGGGAGCTGCAAAGCGCTGCATGAGTGGATGTGGAGCAAAAGAAGATTGTCCATACGATGCAGAAAAAATCTATATCACAGACAAAAGTACCGGAGTTCGCAATGGAGCAGGATGGCCGGCAAATACATTTGTGATTCATCCAACAGAAGATGCGGTAAGAGAAGCATTGGAAAAAGGACCTTATGGAAGGTGTGTATTTCATTGTGACAATGATGTTGTGGATCATCAAGTTGTGAATTTACAGATGGAAAACGGTATTACAGTGACATTTTCCATGTGTGCATTCAGTGCGACTTGCAATCGAACGATCAAGATTATGGGAACTTTGGGGCAGATTGAAGGAGATATGGGAAAACATATGATCTACTATACGCCTTTTGGAAAAGAGACAGAGGAGATCGATCTTACAAAGTTGACAGAAGATTTCAGCGGACATGGCGGTGGAGACGTCAGGATGGTGCAGCAGTTCTGCGACTACATTATGAAAGGAAAAGAAAGCCCGTCGATTACTGATCTGGGAACGTCTTTGGAGAGTCACTATATCGCACTTGCAGCGGAAAAATCCAGATTGGATAATGGCAGCATGATTTCATTGAAAGAATCTGCATGTGGGCAATAGGGAAAATGGAACATCAATATCGAGGAATCATAACAGAAAAAGAAGAGTTTTTATATCCAGACAGTATTCTTGAAACACTGCAGAAAGAGCTGCATATTGGGATGCCGCTTGATGGAAAACCGGGAATCCAATTGTTGTTGGAAACAGCGTCAGAGGAAATCGTAATGCAGCTGGAAGGGGAGGAATTTCAGGCAGAGTGGTATCAGATGCGTGAAATTCCGGTCGAATACAATACTGGAGATGGGGAAAACCAGGGTGGAGCAATGGTTCTGATGGAAAAACCGGAAGAAAAGCCAGCTTATGTGACCAGAAAGGCTCCATTTTGGGTATATGATTGTCTGGAAAAAAGAGAAGATGGATGCATTTGTACAAAGAATGGGAGAGCTGCTGTCTATATGTGCCTGCAGGCAAAGGCAGGACTGAAACCCGGGAATCATACCGTGTATATCACAGCGCAGACAATAGAAGGAGAGTATCGGTGTAAAATTACTGTTCGAGTATATGACGTCAGCATTCCGGAACATACATTTTTTGTGACAAACTGGTTTTCAGAAGATGAGATCTGTCGATTTCATCACGTAGAAAAAGGAACTGAGGCATACTTACAGATGCTTCAAAAGTATGCAGAGGCAATGCGTAGAATGCATCAGAATGTATTTTTCATCCAGTTGGATGAGCAGTGTGTTGTAAATAGAGAACCCTATGAGTTTGATTTTGAATATTTGACTCCGATGATTTCGTGTTTCTTTGAACAGGGAATGCAGTATATGGAGTTGGGAGTTCTTTTGGATCGAGGATTTCTGCCGGACGGAATGCCGGATATGTATACCGATCGGTTTACGTGTTCGATGGCAAAAGATGTGCCGGTGGATTCTTTCAAAGGGTATGAAATTACGGTTCGCTTTGTACAGAGTCTGGCGGCTTATTTAAAGAAGTATGGATGGGAAAAACAGGTGTTGTTCCATATTCATGATGAGCCGGATATTCATTATAAAAATCAGGAAGCTTTGGAAGCAAGAAAACGGCAGTATTATCTGGCAGCCGGAATTTTACGAAAATATATTCCGGGAATTCAGATCATAGAAGCAGTAGATTCTGCACAGTTCCGGGGCGGAATCGATATCTGGGTGCCGGGAACAGCCGGATATGAAAAGAAAAAAGAGGAGTTTGACAAGCTGATCGAACTGGGAGAGACGGTCTGGACATATGTGTGTTGCGGACCGGAAGGACATTGGTTGAATCGTTTTCTGGATTTTGCACTGATTAAAGGGCGACTTTTATTCTGGGGCTGTGCAAAGAACAGAATTTCCGGTTTTCTGCACTGGGGACTGAATCAGTTTCAAAATGGAATGAATCCTTATGAGGGAACGAGTTGTCCGAATCATACCGGAATCGGTACAAACTTTCCGTGCGGAGATTCTTTTTTGGTCTATCCGGGCGAAGATGGACCAAATTTGGGAATGCGTCTGGAGGCGCAGAGAAGAGGCGCGGAAGATGCGGCATTGTGGCAGCTTTTAAGAGAGAAAGACGAAAAGCTGCATGATGAACTGATTGGGAAGATGTTTACGAACAACTATACCTACAATGATGATCCGGCAAGATTTCAGGAAGTGTATGAGGAATTGCTGGCGGCGTTGGAGTAATGGAAGAAAAGTGAAGAAATGAGAAAGAATACTTCTGATCTTGGGGGATCAGGAGTATTTTTTTGAATTGAATTTTTTGTGTTTTGTCGGATGAAAGAAGAAAGTACGTAAGTATATGGGGAAAAACTCATTTTTGTGGAGTCTACGATTCGTAGACAAGGGAAAGAGAGCGTGTATTGTAAAATATGTGAAGTCTGTTATGATAAAGAAAGTAAAATATTTTACTCAGACTGTAGACAAAGTCCCGGACAAAAGTCCCGGCTTTTCTTATGCTTCAGTTATCCACAATTCTTTTTTGTAGAATTACTTTATCAAGAAAAAAGTGTATGTTATCCACCCGATAGTTTTATACAGTCTATTCCCTTCGTGGTATAATAATCTTAACAGGAGGGATTGCTTATGATGACAAGAGATGCTGATAAAAAAAGAAGTCAAATGCTCATGTTTTGTATGGATGACATGGTTCCCCAAGACCATCTTCTCCGAAAAATTGACAGAGCAATTGATTGAAACTTTATTTATGACTTAGTAGAAGATAAATATTGTGCAGACAATGGAAGACCAAATCTGGATCCTGTCTTATTAATTAAAATCGTTTTTATTCAGTATCTTTATGGGATTCGAAGCATGCGCCAGACAATCAGAGAAATAGAAGTAAATGTTGCTTATCGCTGGTTTCAGGGTCTTGATATATTAGATGGAGTTTCTCATTTTTCAACATTTGGGAAAAATTACACACGTCGGTTTAAAGGTACGGATCTGTTTGAACAGATTTTTTCGCATATCTTAGAAGAATGTATGAAATATCATTTAGTGGACACTTCTGTGATCTTTGCAGATGCCACTCATGTAAAAGCTTGTGCAAACAGCAAAAAGATGAGAAACAGAATTGCAAAACAAGAAGCTCTCTGGTATGAGGAAGAATTAAAAAAAGAAATCAATGAAGATAGAAAAGCACACGGGAAAAAGCATTTAAAAGATAAAAATGATCATAACCAAACTCCACCTTCTGTTGGGGGTTGGGAATCTCAAGACACTTTATGATAAGCTGCTATCATATCATCCAGAAATGATGGTATTGGATGCGGGATATAAAACCCCGGCAATCGTACATCTTCTGATCGAAGATCAAATCGAACCATTGTTTCCATACAAAAGTCCGCAAACAAAGAAAGGATTCTTCAGAAAATATGAGTATGTATACGACGAATACTATGATTGCTATATATGTCCGGAAGGAAAAATAAGAGGATTTGGAACAGATGTGTTTGAAAAAGAACCGATTGATATTTCAGAGGAATTATTCCAATTTGAAAATTATATTGTTACACCTCATGTATCAGCAGAGACTTACGAAAATTGTGAAACAACATCGATTGTGACAGCAGAAGCATTAATATCAGTGTTTGAGGGGAAAGAGCCTGATCATCGGTTAGTATAGGATTCTAACATCAGATCATCTAAAAATAAATTTTACAAACTTTTAAAGCAAACTTGATCATAACCAGAAATTGTTTATGCTAAACTTGCTCAGGAAAAAACGATTGGAATTTTATTCCGTCAGACTCATGACAGGAGGATTTGAGCAATGAAGTTTAAACTAAAGCCAATAGAGAAAAAATGGATTCTTTATGATATCGGGAATTCAGCATTTGCGCTTCTGATCTCTACGATCATACCGATTTATTTTAATTATCTGGCGGGTGATGCCGGGATTTCAGAAGTGAATTATCTGGCGTACTGGGGATATGCAACCTCGGCGGCAACCGTAATCGTAGCTGTGTTGGGGCCGCTCCTTGGAACGGTCTCTGATGCAGCGGGAAGAAAAAAGAAAATCTTCATGATCGCACTGTTAGCGGGAGCATTTGGCTGTGTATTTCTTGGATTTATGCAGTCCTGGATTTGGTTTTTGTTGTTGTTTGTATTTGCAAAATCAGCGTATTCTTTAAGTCTTGTGATCTACGATTCGATGCTTACCGATATTACATCGGAAGAACGGATGGATGAAGTCTCTGCCCAGGGATATGCCTGGGGGTATATCGGAAGCTGTGTTCCGTTTATTTGCAGTCTGTTGCTGGTATTGTTTTATGATAAAGTGGGAATTTCGATGCAGACAGCGATGGGGATTTCATTTTTTCTGGTAGCGGTCTGGTGGATTGCACTGACGGTTCCGCTTCTGAAATCATATCGTCAGACACACAGTCGGAAACCGGCAGTACACGCAGGACAGTCCGGTGCGCAAAGATTGGGACAGATCGTTTCTGAATTAAGAAAAGACAAAAAAGTGCTGTTTTTTCTGGTAGCATTTTTCTTCTATATTGATGGGGTATATACGATCATTGACATGGCAACTGCATATGGTACTGCTTTGGGGCTGGATACCACAGGTCTTTTGCTTGCACTCCTTTTGACACAAATTGTTGCATTTCCGGCGGCTCTGTTGTTTGGAAGGATTTCCAGAAAAGTAAGTGCATCGAGATTGATTCTGGTATGTATTTCTGCGTATTTTCTGATCGCTCTGTATGGAATCGGACTTCACCGGCAGTATCAGTTCTGGATTCTGGCAGTCTGTGTGGGATGCTTTCAGGGAGCAGTTCAGTCCATGTCCCGTTCCTACTATGCGAAGATCATTCCGGCAGAAAAATCCGGAGAATACTTCGGAATCTATGATATTTGCGGAAAAGGAGCTTCTTTTATGGGAACCATTCTGGTGTCTGCAGTGAGCCAGATTACAGGCAGTGTAAATCTGGGAGTAGGAGCGCTTTCTGTGATGTTTCTGGCAGGCTTTTTCTTGTTTTTGAAAGCGGACAAAACAGAAAAAAGCGAGGAAGAACAAGAAAATCCAGGCGTACTTTTTCAGCAGCCTGGATTGGGTCAGTGATCTATGCAAAAAATGCTTTTGCAGCTTTGAGCAGATATTCGGTATCCTTGACTCCGGCAGTTTCATATGGAGAATGCATTGCCAGTTGAGGGAGTCCGATATCTACGGTATTGAGTGCAACCTGTGTGTTGGAAATATTGCCCAGTGTGGAGCCGCCTGCCATGTCGGAACGGTTGGTAAATGTCTGATACGGAACGTCTGCCTGCTTGCAGATATCCTTGAACATAGCGGCAGAAATGCCGTCTGTGCAGTATTTCTGGTTGGCGTTATATTTGATGACGATTCCTTCATTTAAATACGGGCGGTTGACAGGATCCGCTTTATCTGTATGGTTTGGATGAACCGCATGGGCATTGTCCGCAGAGATCATAAAACTCTTGGACAGTGCGATAAAGTAATCCTGTGTATCCATGCCGAATACCGTACAGATACGGAACAGCGTATCTCTGAGGAACGTAGATGCAGCGCCCTGTTTTGTTGTACTTCCGACTTCTTCGTTATCCAGAACGCAGTGAACGGAAACTGCCTGTTTGCGGTCTGCGCCAAGCAGGCCGTAAAGAGAAGCGCAGGCACACTGGAGATCATCCAGACGTGGAGCAGAGAGAAATTCCTCGTTCGCTCCCCAGAGAGTCCCCTTCTGACGATTGTAGAGGAAGAGATCGTGACTCAAAATTTCTTCTTTTTCAACATCAGCATACTTTGAAATCGTATCTAAGAACGTATCTTTTGCAGAAATATCCCCGTATAATGGAAGCAAGTCTGTCTGTGCATTATAAGCGTATCCGCTGTTGGCATCCCGGTTCATATGAATGGCAAGATTCGGGATCAGAAGGAGATCCCGGTCTGCGTTGATCAGTTTCGCACAGTAGGTACCGTTTTCTTTTACGATCACCCGTCCGGCAACAGAAAGCGGACGATCAAACCATGGGGCACAGAGCATACCGCCATAGCGTTCTACGTTTAATTTGATGTAATGATCCTCTACGGCCATCTCCGGATTTTCTTTGATCTTAAAGGAAGGCGAATCACTGTGGCTTGCAATGATACGGAATCCATTTTGAAGAACTACAGATTCCGGAATGGAGAACGCAATGATAGAAGATCCGTTTCTTGTAACAAAATAATCATTACCAGGTGTTAAATTCCATGTCTGATCTTCTGACAGCTCTTTAAATCCATGTTTTGTCAGAATCTCTTTCGTAGTCTGCACTGCATGAAAGCAGCTGGGACTGTTCTCTATAAATTCCAGTAAATCTGTTGTAATTTTATTTGACATATGTTGTTTCCTCCTACATTCATAACTAATGTCTATTTTAGCACGAGGCTGCGGCGTTGAAAAGAGCCGGTGATTCTGTTACCATAAGGAATAGGTAAAACGATTTTCAGAGAAAGAAGAAGGTGAGAACAATGCGGATTTTAGTAGCAGAAGATGAAAAAGACCTGAACCGTCTGCTGAGCGCCAGATTGAAAGCAGAGAATTACAGTGTGGACTCCTGTTTTGACGGACAGGAGGCGTTAGATTATCTGGAAGGGGCGCCATATGATGCGGTGGTCCTTGATATTATGATGCCGGTTCTGGACGGTCTGAGTGTCTTAAAGACGATGAGACAAAAGGGGAGTCAGACTCCGGTCTTGCTTTTGACGGCGAAGGACAGTGTAGAGGATCGTGTCCGCGGGCTGGATGCGGGAGCGAATGATTATCTGGTGAAACCGTTCGCGTTTGAAGAACTTTTAGCGCGCATCCGGGTGCTCCTGCGCAAACCGAAGGAGGCGCCGCAGACAGTCTGCAGACTGGATGATCTGGAAGTACATCTGGATACCCATCAGGTGCTGCGTGCAGGGCATGAGATCAAGCTTTCCGGAAAGGAGTTTGCGCTGCTGCGCTATATGATTCAGAATACGGGAATTGTGCTCTCCAGAGACCGTCTGGAGCAGCATTTGTGGAATTATGATTATGCAGGCGGCTCGAATGTAATTGATGTATATATCCGTTATCTGCGTAAGAAGATTGACGAAGGGGCACAGACGAAGCTGATTCATACTGTGCGGGGAGCCGGATATGTTATGAGGGCAGAACCATGAAACGATTTTCTTTGAAATTAAAATTGACAGCGATGTATTCCTTTTTTATGGTACTGGTGACCTGTCTCTGCCTTGCAGTCCTTTTTTCTCTGAGCGGAAATGAAATCCTGACATCTGCACAGATGCACTTAAGAGAACGTGTGCAGGAAAGTGCAGATGAAATCGAGCTGGAAGACGGGGAATTCGAAATTGATTCGGATTTTTATTCACTGGATAACAATGTATATCTGGCGCTTTATGATACAGGTGGAGACTTCTTATATGGAAAGGTTCCGCCGGGACTGGAACAGGCTCCGCAATTCGAGGATGGAAAGATCCAGACGGTGAAAAGTGGAACAGAGCAGTGGTATGTGTATGATGTGCAGTATGAAATGGAAAATGGCCAGGAATTCTATATCCGGGGTGTAGTTTCTGTTACAGAGACACAGAAAGAATTTTTGATCGCAGTCCGATTTGCGGTGATTTTACTGCCTTTGACTGTGATTTTAACGGTGCTGATCGGGTATCGTTTGATCAGGCGAACGCTTCTTCCGGTACGGCAGATGACAGAGACCGTACAGGAGATTCAAAAAGACGGAGATTTAAGCCGCAGGATCGGAGTCAGTCAGGATACCGGGAAAGACGAATTTTATCAGCTGGCAGGAACATTTGACGGTATGCTGGAAAGTCTGGAACAGGCGTTTCTCAGGGAACGGCAGTTTACATCGGACGTTTCCCATGAGCTGCGAACACCGGTCAGTGTGATTCTGGCACAGTGCGAGGCATCTCTGAATCGCACAGATTTGTCAGAAGAGCAGAGGAAAGAAATTCTTCTGATCCGGAAAAAAGCAGGAGAAATGTCTCAGATGATCTCTCAGCTTCTGTTATTGTCACGGGCAGATCAGGGGCGGCAGCAGTTAAATAAAGAAGAGATCAATATTAGTGAATTGACAGAAATAATTGTGGAAGAACACAAGATGCTGGCGCAGAGGCGTAAAATTGAGGTTCATACAAAGATAGAACCGAACATCACAGGTTATCTGGATGAATCCTTTTATATCCGTATGTTGGATAATCTGATTTCGAATGCAGTTTCTTACGGAAAAGAAGATGGGAATATTAAAGTGACACTTCATCAGATTCCGTCGGGGGTGCGGGGAACGGTAGAAGATGACGGAATCGGAATCAGCAGAGATGATCAGGTGCATATATGGGAGCGGTTTTACCGGGTGGATGCCTCACGAACCGGAAAGGAAGATGATTCGCATTCCGGCCTTGGACTTTCCATGGCAAAATGGATCGCACAGGCACATGGGGGGAATGTCCGGGTGGAGAGTGAGCTCGGAAAAGGCAGCTGCTTTACATTTGAGTTGAAGACTGTGGAAGAATAAAAAGAGATAGAATCACCAGAGTGCGATTCTATCTGAATTTTAAAAGTTTGCATTTGATTCCAATGAATCCCAAAAGGAAGGCAATTAAGAATGGGAGTAAATGTATGATGAGAATGGAAAAATTCCCTAATAGTAGAGAAATATTACTTAAAATTGCATATCCTACGATCCATTCTCCGTATTGTGTGCGGAAATGAAATCTGGGTGTATCTTTGCATAGGAACTGAGATACACAGACCAGTCCGATTAAAGAAAATACGATCGGAGAACCGCCGACGCTGATACTGTTTGGTGCGATTACAGAAAATATTGCATTTGCAGAAGTTGCGGAAAAGACTGTGATTAGCAGAAGTTTCCACTGTGAAATTTGGTGATCTAAAAATTTTCCTGTGAAATAAATCCCCAGAATATTTCCTAAAATGTGGATAAGTCCGGTATGTAGAAGCAGTCCTGTGAAAAACCGGTAATATTGCCCGTTGATGATGTGGATTCCACGGTTGCTGAATATATCAGATACATTGGTAAAAAATCCGGCTAAATACATAAGAATCCAAATGATAATCCAAACCGTACTTTCTTTTAGTTTTTTCAATTGGTTTTCCCTCCTTAAGTAATATGGAAATATGATATCACAGAATATGAGTATGGAACAATGATCAATTTTTAGGAAAATTTTTATTTTATTAAAATTCTAATCTTATTTTAATCTTCATGGAATATATTATCCTTACAAACAAAGAATAACAGTGTAGAAATGCAGTTGATAGAAAGAGAGGAATTAAAATATGATGAAGAAAAGATATTTTGCAGCGGCAGCAGTATGTGTGATGGCAATGAGTATGTTTACAGGATGTGCAGGAAATGATGGAAAGGATATCGGAAAAGATGCAGCGAAAACAGCAGCATTTTCAGATGCAGGTGTAACAGAAGACGAAATCACAAGGCTGAAAGTAAGCAGGGATCACGATGACGGAAGAAGCATTTATGAGGTTGATTTTACAGTTGCATCCACAGGGGAAGGATATGATTATGAGATTTCAGCAGAAGATGGAAGCATACTTCAGGTTGACAAAGAGATGGAGAAGGGAAGTGTGAGTACGACGCAGAATCAGGATCAGAACGCTTCTGAAAATTCCACACAGCAGGGAAGCAGTAACACAGCAAATCAGACAGAGGCGGCAATTTCAGAGGAAGAAGCAACAAACCTTGCGTTGGAAAGAGTGCCGGGGGCATCTGCACAGGATTTGAGAATTCAGTTGGAGTTTGACGATGGAGTTCAGAAATACGAAGGCGACATTATTTATGACGGAAAAGAATATGATTTTGAAATTGACGCCAACACAGGAACATTTCTGGAATGGAGTGAAGAACGGGTTGGATAAGGGAAAGGATAAAAAGAAATGACAGGATTAAGTACACTATGTTATATCGAAAAAGACGGAAAATATCTGATGCTGCATCGAACAGTAAAAAAGAATGATGTCAATAAAGATAAATGGATTGGTGTGGGCGGACATTTTGAGGCAGACGAAAGTCCGGAGGAATGTCTGTTGCGGGAAGTGAAAGAGGAGACAGGATACACTCTGACTTCCTGGAAATATCGTGCGATCGTGACATTTGTGTCAGGTGACGGTGTGACAGAGTATATGTCCTTATTTACAGCAGATGGATTTACAGGAGAACAGATTGCCTGTGACGAGGGAGAACTTAGGTGGGTAGATAAAAAAGAAATTGACCGACTCAATCTCTGGGAAGGGGATAAAATATTCTTCCGACTCCTGGAGGAATCGGAAGAATTCTTTTCTCTGAAACTGATCTATGATGGAAACGGAAAGCTATTGAAAGCGATGCTGAATGGAAAACCGATGAATTAGATCAGGTAGCAATACATGACAATAAAGTGGCAGGCACTTCCGGCCATAACAAAAAGATGAAAAATCTCGTGGCTTCCGAAATTCTTATGTTTACTATTGAAGATCGGAAGCTTTAATGCGTAGATAATACCGCCGATCGTGTAGATGATTCCCCCTGCTAAAAGCCAGCCAAATGCCGCCGGCGATAATGAGTGGAAAATCTGTGTGAAAGCCAGTACGCAGATCCATCCCATCCCGATATAGAGAATGGAAGATACCCATTTCGGGCAATAGACCCAGAAGGCCTTGATCAGAATTCCTACAATAGCGATCCCCCAAACAATGGAAAGCAGGATCAGTCCGGTACGTCCTTTCAAAGTGATCAGACAGATTGGAGTATAGCTTCCTGCAATAAGGATAAAGATCATCATGTGATCGATCTTTTTCAATATCGTATTTACTTTTGCAGAAATATCAAATGTATGGTAGGTCGTGCTGGCAGCATACAGCAGGATCAGGCTGATCGCATATACGGCAAGGGAAATGAGAGATACCTTGCCCGGTTCATGGGCTGCCTTTATCAACAGAGGAATCGCGCCGCAGATTGCCATAAGCATACCAATAAAATGTGTGATCGCGCTGCCGGGGTCTTTTAAATGTTGTGTTTTGTTCATTGATATCTTCCTCCTTAAAACTTGAAAATCACATGTAGTTTTTAAAACTACATTAAGTATATGTGTATATTACACCTTGTATTCCTTGAATGCAAGTGATTTTAAAAAATTTTTATAATCAAAGAAATTTTGACAGAAAAAGAAAATTCTGATATGATAATTCAGATTGTATTGTGGGACTGTTATACAGTCCCCTATTTTTGTTTTGAGAAAAGGAGATTTATGGAAGAATTAAAATTTGAAGAGTTAGAGTTGTGTCCTGAAATATTAAAAGCAGTAAAACATATGGGATTTGAAGAGGCATCACCGATTCAGTCCAAAGCAATTCCTGTGATCATGAGCGGAAAAGATGTGATCGGACAGGCGCAGACAGGAACCGGAAAAACAGCAGCCTTTGGAATCCCGCTTCTGGAAAAGATTGATCCGAAGAATAAAAAACTTCAGGCGATTGTTCTTTGTCCGACAAGAGAGCTGGCAATCCAGGTTGCAGAAGAAATCAGAAATCTTGCAAAATATATGCATGGGATAAAAGTTCTGCCAATCTATGGAGGACAGGAGATTGTAAAACAGATCCGTTCTCTGAAAAGCGGCACACAGCTTGTGATCGGAACACCGGGACGTGTGATGGATCATATGCGCCGCAAAACTATGAAAATGGATCATGTGCATACGATTGTGCTGGATGAGGCGGATGAGATGCTCAACATGGGATTCCGTGAGGATATTGAGACAATTTTGGAAGGAATTCCACAGGAACACCAGACAGTACTTTTTTCTGCGACAATGCCAAAGGCAATCTTAGAGATCACAAAACAGTTCCAGACAAATGCGGAACTGGTGAAGGTGACGAAGAAAGAGCTCACCGTTCCGAACATTGAACAGTTTTACTATGAAGTGAAACCGAAGAATAAAGAGGAAGTGCTTTCCCGTCTTCTGGATATTTATACACCGAAACTCTCCGTTGTATTTTGTAATACGAAGAAACAGGTAGATCTGCTTGTGAATGGACTGCTAGGAAGAGGATATTTTGCGGCAGGACTTCATGGAGACATGAAGCAGGCACAGAGAGACCGTGTGATGCAGGGATTCCGTTCCGGAAAGACAGATATTCTTGTGTGTACAGATGTAGCAGCAAGAGGAATCGATGTGGATGATGTGGAAGCGGTATTTAATTATGATCTTCCGCAGGATGATGAATATTATGTGCACCGTATCGGAAGAACCGGACGTGCCGGACGCGTGGGACGTTCGTTCTCTTTTGTTTCCGGAAGAGAAGTCTATAAGCTGAAGGAGATCCAGCGGTACTGCAAGACGAAGATCTATGCGCAGAAGGTTCCGTCTTTGAACGATGTTGCCAATACAAAGATGGAAAATGTGCTGGAAGAGATCGAACAGATCATCGAAAATGAAGATCTGACAAAATTCCTTCAGATCATTGAAGAACGTGTCAATGAATCCGATTATACTGCAATGGATCTGGCAGCAGCATTTTTGAAATACTGTTCCGGACAGCAGGAGACAGAAGAAAAAGATATGGAATTTGGTGATACCGGGGCAGAAGAAGCCGGAATGGTTCGTCTATTTATTAATATTGGTAAGAAAAACAAAGCAAAACCGGGAGATATCGTGGGCGCAATTGCCGGTGAAAGCGGAATTCCGGGAAAACTGATCGGAACGATCGATATGTTTGATAAGTATACATTTGTAGAAGTTCCGAGAGAATATGCACGAGATGTACTCAATGCAATGAATCATACGAAAATCAAAGGAAAATCTGTTGCGGTAGAGCCGGCAAATCAGAAATAATCAAACTGGACTGGTTAAAAATACAATAACTGGACATTTTCATCTATCCACTCTGGTGGTAGGATAAGACCATCAAAAATGAAAAGAGGGAAAACGATGGAAAAGAGAAAGCAGACAGTAGTAAAACTGGCACAGACAGCACTTTTGGCAGCACTTTGCTTTGTATCATTTACATTTTTGCAGATTAAGATCCCGATGCCGGGTGGAGATGCTACATCCCTTCATATCGGGAATGCATTTTGTGTTCTGGGAGCATTGCTCTTAGGGGGTTGGTACGGTGGACTGGCCGGCGCAATCGGGATGACGATCGCAGATGTTCTGGATCCGATTTATATCGTAGGAGCACCAAAGACATTTGTGTTGAAGCTCTGTATTGGTCTGATCGTAGGACTTGTGGCACATCGTATCGGGAAAATTAATGAAAGTACAGATAAGAAATATGTATTTCGCTGGAGTGTCCTTGCATCCGTTGCAGGACTGGGATTTAACGTGATCGCGGATCCATTGGTAGGATATTTCTACAAACAGTATATTTTAGGACAGCCGCAGCAGATGGCAGAAGTACTTGCAAAATGGAGTACAGCAACCACATTTGTGAATGCAGTCGTATCTACGATTCTGGTGGCGGTTCTGTATAATGCACTGCGTCCGGTGTTATTAAAAAGCGGGATGCTGCAGATTGTAAGAAAAGCAGAAGAAGTAAAAATTTGAAATAGAGAAATGTGAAACCCTGGATGGAGAAATCAGATGAATTTCTTCATCTGGGGTTTTCTATTGCTTCTAAATATTGTTTTTATCATCCGATTCCAATAAAATAATGGGCAGACAAGAGGTGGAATAAGGATAAGAAAAATTATTTTTAGGCACACCGACTATGGTTTAGCCGGTGTGCGGTTGTTAGTGACCAGAGTAAGTAAAAATTGCGGTGTAATATTCCACATCTTCAGAAGCTATGGACTCATTTCCTTCGTAAGGGCCATAGTATTTATAAGCACGGTCATCACGACCGGTGATATATACAAGCAAATCATCGGATGCATCTGTCAGATCCAATCTTTGCATAAATGTTTCATGCATCTGTTTGGCCGAGTTTGTAAGACCGATATCCTCAAGTTTGCGAGCCATTTGGTCTACTACATTTTTCATCTCGGCGAGTTGGGATTCGGAATAAACATCCCCGGTGGGAGTACTCGCTTTATCCCCTATGAAGCAGATAGGTTCCTGAGTTCCGGTGTATTCTTGGAATGAGCGATCATATGTTAAAATGTGAGTTTCTGCAATTGTCCAGGCTGTTCTATACTGATATCGGTAAATACTAATGCAAATATATGTTTTATCTTTATCTTCTTTTAAAAATACTCCATTTTCCGTAATACTACCGCCGATATCAACAGGGTCAGCAAATGTTTTATACTCAGCAGTATTTTTTATAGTACCATCCTCATGTTCGTACATACGAAGTATAAGCTGCTTCTGAGGAGTTTGTACTCCACTGTTATTATTTGCATATGGTTCCAGAAAAACGGCAAGAAGTTCATTTTCTCCATCATGATCAAAGTCCAAAATACTGTAGTTCAAAAGACCGTGTATTTCTTTTTCCCATGTTAAAAAACGCTCATGTTCCATAGTATCAATTTGATAGGTTCCGTCATCTATTGTTCCATAAGAGGGAATCATTGTCTCATTTACATACTTTTCCCAATCATATGGAGTTTCCTTATTTTGAAAAGATGCAAAGAGACCACCACCTATGGTAACAGCTGCTGTAATTCCCAAAATGATTTTGGTGATGAAGCCTTTAGTAGCAGTTAGAGATGCGGTGGTTGGTTTTACATTGTTGAGGGCGGTTGGTTTATCTGCCATTGATAATGCCTGCCAGATCTCACTAGAAAGCGTGGGTGGTATTGGTGGAGTAGCTGCATTTTTGAAAAGGCAGAGGAAAAATGGAAGTGGTGCAAGACCATAAAGCTTAGTTCCTCTTTTTTCCAGTTCTCTGACTTGCAGTTCAATTTTTTTTCGTCCGTAAGCAAGCCTCGATTTCACGGTGTTTTCTGAACAATTGAGCAAGTGGGCAATCTCTTTTATGGACATTTGCTCATAGTAATACAAGGCGATTGGAACTCGTTGTTCTTCTGATAGAGAATTGAGAATGTTGTCTATCAGACGAGCTGTTTCTTTTTGATCAATGGCTATTTCTGGAATATTTTCAATTCTATCATCTTCAAAATCCAATATTTCATCAGAATTGGAATAAGTGATAGAAGAGAAAGCAATAGATTTTGTTTTTCTTAAATAGTCAATTGTATGATTATGTGCAATTCTTTTCATCCAGGAACAATACTTTTCAGGATTTTTTAATTGTGATAAATTGTTGAATCCTTTGATAAAACTGTCCTGGACCAGGTCAAGAACAGTGTCCGGATCTTTTATCATAGCATGTACAGTGTAATATACGTTGCTGTATGCGATATGATAAAGTGATTCAATAGCAGACTGATCATTAGAAATAGCCTGTTGGATCAATTCAGGAGTGGCTTGTAAATATGTACCACAGTTTGGACATAGAGTGATTTCATCGTTTACCTTTTCTCCGCATTTATAACAGTTCATAAGTTCTCCTTCCCATAGCATAGTGTATTTCTGTTAACGTTTGTCAGGTGTTTCATTTTCTTCATTAAGGATTTTTAAAATTTGTTGTAAGAGCTTTTTTGCGGTTTCGGAATCTAGTTGTCCGCTTTCTACTAATTTTGCAAAAAGTATTGTAAAATAGTCATCCTTCATTCCTATTACCTCCGTTCTATAATGATGACGATAGATGTTGGCAACAGGTTTTAAAAAGTAAATTATTTTAATGTTAGTATACTGCATGTTATGCTGTATAAGATATTAAAATAATAGCATAATGTGCTGTAGAATAACAACAGAACATTTGCAGGAGGATTGATATTGAAGAATGAACTTGATTATACCAAATTGGGGGAGCGACTAAAAGAAGCACGTATAAAAAAACACATGACGCAAGAGGAATTGAGCGAAAAAATTGATTCTGCCACAAGTTCTATTTCCCATCTGGAAAATGGCACACATAGTCCTTCGCTCAAAACACTGATAAAGATTTGCAATGTTTTAGAAATAGGGATTGATGCACTTCTTTGTGACAGTCTTTCGGCGATATCCTCGTCCTATTTAGACAAAGATTTTGAAAAGTTGTTATCTGATTGTACAGTGCAAGAGAAAAAATTATTGCTCAGAATATTAGAGGTGACGAAAAAAACAATACGGGAACAAAAATAGCTGTGGAGTATGCCTCACAGCTATTTTTGTTCCTGTATTGCTTTTTTTAACTATGTATGCTAAATTTGTATTATTAAGCAATATATGCTAAATAATAATATAAAAAAGATGGGAAATTATAAAACCTCGGAAAAGAATGATACGTCTAAGAGGATGTAATCATAAAAATACAATAATACAAAAGGAGAAAAGGGTATGAAAAAAATAGTGAAAAGAGCGGGGCTTATTTCAGGAATTATTTTAAGTGCATTCGTAATAGGAGGTTGTGGGAAAACGGTTGATCTAAACGATTGTGTAGAGGTGAAAGTTTCCGGAATTGATGGGAAAGGAAAAGCTGAGGTCACAGTTGATTATGACAAGATGGAAACTTTGCTTGCAAAAGAATTGAATATTGAGGTGAAAGATAAGGATATAGAAAATATAGAAGATTTGGGAAGTGCGGTAGATGGATTATCGAAGATAGATCAGGCAGAAAATTGTGTTAATTTTCAGGTGCAGCCGGCAGATAATTTAAAAAATGGAGATAAAATAACAGTAAAATCAATAATTGATGAGGAAAAAGCAAAAAAATTAGGTATTAAATTTAAATTTAGTGAAATAAAAAAGGAAGTCAGTGGATTGCAGACAGCAATTGTTATCAGTCAAGAAGAGTTATTTAAGGATGTGATTGTAGAATTTACAGGTGCATCACCAGATGCCGCAGTACAAATCAGAAATATGTCTAAAGACAAGATTTTGTCAGAAATAAGCTTTCAGGCAGATAAAACAAGTGATATACAAAAAGGAGACACGGTTACTGTGACCGCAACAATTCCAAGCGAATTGGAAGAGCAGGGATATGTATTTGAGAATACAAGCAAAGAATATAAGGTGGAAAAAGTAGACTCCTATGTGCAAAAGTTTGAAGATTTGCCAGAAGAAGATTTAAAGAAAATAATGAATCAGGCAAAAGATATGGTAGAAGCTAATTTAAAAACCGGTAAATTAAGTACGTCCTTTTACAAAGGGAATGAACTGGCTGGTACAATGGAACGGTTTGATTCAATTAGTGAGCCACAATTAGAGAAGTCATATTTTTGCCATATGAAAGACGGGATTACATCCTTGTGGGAAACTAAGAATAAGATGTATATCACGTATTCTTTTAACGTGACGGGAATGCACATGTTTGGTCCGAAAGAAGATTACCAGAACTGTTATATTCGCATTGCCTGTGAAGATTTGATATTAACGAAAGAGGGAGATTTACAATTTGATATAGGAACTATGAAATTTTCAAATGGATATGCCTATTTCGATTCATTCTACACACAGGAGATAGCGAGTCTGAAAGATAACTATGAAATTGAAGAAATAGATCTTTCTTCATATCAGCAGTAGTGAGAATAATTCTGGAATAGAAAAATGAAAGAAGAAAAGTTTAAGAATAACATTTTATGGTACAATTTTACTTTATGTATTCTTGTTGTGTGCATTCATGCACAGAATATGCATATTTTTATAGAACCAGTAGCGTGGATTAATCATGCAATCAGTTTTTTGGTTGAGAGAATTGCGTGTCTGGCAGTTCCGGGATTTTTTATGTGTTCAGGATATCTGTTTTATAGGAATTTGACATGGAAAAAAGTTACAGAAAAACTAAAACGAAGAGTGTTTAGTCTTGTCATTCCGTTTTGATATGGAATCTTTTATACTATATTTTGCATTTTGTAGCACGGAGAATTCCGTATTTTGGACAATTATTCGATACCACAGTACCGTTTTCGTTACAGGAATTCATAAATGCAGTATTTTGCTACAAATATAATCCAGTATTTTGGTTTATGTTATATTTGATTTTGTTTTCATTTATGAGTCCGATTATTTATGGAATTTTGCGGCAGAAATGGGTGGGATTATTTGTAGTAATACTGGTTCTGGTCATCAATTTTTCGGAAGTACTTGTATCTTATATTCCAGTGAAAACAGGTGATATTTTGGGATGGAGTTTCTACTATTTGACAGGTGGATATATTGGAATTCACTGGACAGAAATTGTAATGCCAAAGAAGAAGTATTTACCTGTAGTGATTTTGGGGATTGGTATGTGTTTCAGCTTTGTATTATCTTTTGTCTACGGGGAGAGTGGATGGATTTATATATATAAAATGTGTGGGGCTGCTTTTTTATGGTACTTCATTTCAGCAATAGAGTTGGCACAAGCTCCGGGATGGATGAAAAATACATTTATTATTTACGCAGTTCATCAGATAATGGCGCTTTTTATTAATAAACTAACCAATTTGCTTTTTGGAAATAGTATGTATGTAGGTGGAATTATATTTCTATTCATACCTGTTTTGGTAGTAGTATTTTGTTATTTTATGGAATTATTTATGAAAACATATTTTCCGACTGTGTGGAAGATAATATCTGGGAGAAGATTAGTCTCAAAATCAAAACCCCCAGGAGAATCTTAACATGATTCTCCTGGGGTGTTTTTAATTAAGCATGAATTGTAGTTCCGGTCTTACCTTTGAGCGCATCGTTGATCTTATCATAAGATGTGATCAGAGCAGTACGTCCTTCTCTTTCTTCTACAAATTCAACGGCAGCCTGGAATTTCGGGAGCATGTTGTAGACTCCGAAATGTCCCTGCTCCATATATTCTTTTGCCTGTACAGCTGAGATTTCTCCCAGTTTTTCTTCGTTGTCTTTTCCGAGATTGATACATACCTGCTCTACACTTGTCAGGATGATCAGCTGATCAGCATCGACACCTTCTGCAAGTTTTCCGGCAGTCAGGTCCTTTTCAATGACTGCGCTTGCACCTTTTAAGTGATTGTCCTGTTCCAGTACAGGAATTCCGCCTCCACCGGCAGCGATTACGACCTGATCAGCATCCAGAAGTGCGTTGACTGCATCCAGTTCCACGATCTTCACAGGATGCGGAGCGGAAACGACTCGTCGGAATCCTTTTCCGGCTTCTTCGATCACATAATTTCCTTTTTTACGCTCTTCGTTGGCTTCTTCTGCGCTCATGTAACGTCCGAGAACTTTGGTTGGCGTATAGAAAGCCTCGTCATAAGGATCTACGATAACCTGTGTCAATACAGTGCTGACTGTACGGTAGATTCCGCGGTTCATCAGTTCTTCCCGGATTCCGTTCTGGAGATCGTATCCGATATAGCCCTGGCTCATGGCAGAACATACAGACATCGGTGCAGCTGTATAATTTTCATGACGCTGTCCGAATTCATTCATGGCAGTGTGGATCATCCCTACCTGTGGAGCATTGCTGTGGGTGATCGCAACCTGAAATCCGGCTTCGATCAAATCTGCGATTACTTTTGATGTATTTTTTACTGCGACTTTCTGCTCCGGCAATGTAGTTCCAAGAGCACGGTGTCCCAGTGCAACGACAACTCTTTTCTTCATAGTTATATCCCTTTCGTTAAATAATTGTGATGAGTAAATTATATTATTTTTCGTACAAAAAAGCAACGTTATTCCACGCAGAAGTTGTGGATTATCGATAAAAGGCAAAGAAGACGTCCAACAACATCAGCATTCCCAGCAGAACGCATACGCAAAGCAGGAACCAGAGCGGGATTTTTCTGGTAACCTGTTTCCATTTTGGTGCGATGAAATACTGGCAGGTGCATCCGATCAGTCCCAGGAACACGGCATCCGCAAAAAGCGGAGGCAGCAGAGAAGGACAAAAGTATTGAGAAATTTTGTGCAGGTCTGCGTGCCAGATCATCTGGACTGTAAAATCTGAAAGGTATCCAATCACAGAGTATAATAACCCGTTCATACAGAATGCCAGAATCGGATTTTTTGCAAATCGGTGCAGCATCGTTACGCTGAGAACACCGCAAATTCCATAAAGAGGAATCCATGGACCAAGCAGAATACTACGGTTCAAAAAGACCCCTTCCATTGTGAGATAGCTCAGTGTTTCCAGAATCCATCCAAGAATGGAAAACAGAAAGAACAGCGAGGCCAGTGTCAGCGGGTGATAGGAACCGGTCGGAGCCAGAGGCTGATGCACAGCACGGACCGGCGGCTGGACAGAAAACAGAAAGGCCGGATACTGATGTGGCTCAAAATAGGCAATCTTTGTATAAGGTCCTTCGGAATCGTCATAAAGCGCTTTGCGGATCAGTAGCTCGTCATCAGAAAGCTCCTGTTCCAGAAGTGGATCATTAAACAGTTCGTAACGGGGAGCGCGGGACCGGATATAATTTTTTCGCAGGGTCATATATAATTCAGCATCGGTGGCTGTCTGATAAGGATTGACAAACAGAAAATCCAGAATACCGAATGTAAGGAGAGAAAGAATGCTCCATCCGATAAAAGACAGATGCAGAAGAAACATCCGCCATTTGTTTCCGCGCATCAGCTGTCTGGATAAAAAGAATGCATCCTTTCGTCCCATCGTCGGGTTCTCAGCCAGTATATAAGGGATCATGCTATATTCGTACTTTTTGATGATTCCGCCGATGACCGTCAGGTTCCAGAAAGTCTGAAAAACACAACGGCAGGTCATGATCCATGCAGGGTGGGAAAAGAAGTTCACTTTGTAAAGAAAGAAAAGCTTACTGATCGTTGTCTGCTGATAAGTGCGTGCCTCCAGAAAGAAACGGGCTTCTCCGACAAGCAGCACGTTTTGAATGAAGACAGTGTAGAGAAAAGACAGCAATACCCCCAGGAGAAGCAGAAAAAACGAGGTGGAAAAGGGATCATGAAAGGCCTCGTTGACTGTCTTTAAAGCGGCAAAGAGAAAAGATCTTCCGCTGGTATACATATTGAGGATGTGTTCGAACAGAGTTGCCAGTGGTGCACCGGAAAACGAAATCTGAAATACGTGCTGCAGCGTGTCTGTTGCGATCGAGGAATTGGAGGCATCTGGAAAATTCAGATGTGTCTGAACAAAAATTGTTTGCAGTCCCGGGCGAAACTGCCGGAAAATAAAAGTGGAAGATGCAAATGAGGTCGTTAAAAATGCGATCAAAAAACAGACAGATACCATTTTCTGATAGTTGCTCTTTAGTGATTTTTTTGCCTGATGTTTCAGATGTTTTCTTGTCCACATAACAGGATTCCTCCGATTCTGATGATAGACCTATTATAGTTGCTTCACGGCAGACTGTCAAAGAAGATTTGCACCTTGTCAACAGAACCTGAAATCTGCTAAAATTTAGATTGCTGTGAACAGCAACCATAGAACAAGGAGGATGAAAAGTTGAGAAAATTGATTCCTTATTTGAAAAACTATAAAAAGGAAAGTATTATCGGACCGCTGTTTAAACTTTTAGAGGCGGTATTTGAATTGATTGTGCCATTAGTCACTGCAAGAATTGTTGATATCGGAATTCAGAACCGGGATATCCCGTATATCTGGAAGATGGCGGCATTGCTGGTGGCGTTTGGTGTAATGGGACTTTTGTGTTCCCTGCTGGCGCAGTATTTTGCGGCAAAAGCAGCTGTCGGTTTCGGAACAGAACTTCGGCATGATCTGTTCTGCCACATTGAACAGCTTTCTTATGCTGCAGTGGATAAGGCTGGCAGCGCCACGCTGGTTGTCAGGATCACAAGTGATATCAATCAGGTACAGTCCGGCGTCAATCTGGTGCTTCGTCTGTTTCTGCGATCGCCGTTTATTGTGGTAGGCGCAATGGTTATGGCATTTACGATCAATGTAAAGATCGCATTGATCTTTGTCGTGACAGTTCCGCTTCTGGCGCTTGTGATCTACGGTATTATGATCGTGACGATCCCTCTGTATAAAAAAGTGCAGAAAGCACTGGATCAGGTGCTTGTCTCTACCAGAGAAAATCTGGCGGGAATCCGTGTGATCCGTGCGTTTTGTACACAGAAGAAAGAGCAGGAAGAGTTTGATACAAAGAGTGAGATACTGATGAAGCTGCAGTTTCTGACCGGACGGATTTCAGCGCTGTTGAATCCGATGACATATATTATTGTCAACGCCGGGATTATTGCGGTTGTCTGGTATGGGGGCGGACAGGTATATGAAGGGCTGCTGACACAGGGAGAGGTAATCGCCCTGGTCAATTATATGTCCCAGATTCTTCTGGCGCTGGTGGCGCTGGCGAATCTGATTGTTTCCTTTACAAAAGCAGTAGCATCTGCAGCCCGTCTGAATGAGGTATTTGCACTCCGATCCGAGCTTGTGGACGGAGAGTGTGAGAAAGCAGAAGCGAAAGCGGAAGCCGTGAAAGTAAAGATGGAACACGTGACATTTTGCTATCCGGGCAGTCAGGAGCCGGCGCTGGAGGATATTTCTTTTACTGCGAAAGCAGGAGAGACGATCGGTATCATCGGGGGAACTGGTTCCGGCAAGACAACTCTGGTCAATCTCATTCCCCGGTTTTATGATGTGACAGAGGGGAAAGTCGAGATCGATGGGCTGGAGATTTCAAAATACTGGACAGAGGCTCTTCGAAAACAGATCGGAGTGGTTCCGCAGAAGGCGGTGCTGTTTTCCGGTACCATAAAGAGTAATCTTCAAATGGGAAATGAGCAGGCATCCGAACAGGAGATGTATGCAGCATTAAAAACCGCACAGGCTTTGGAGTTTGTGGAGGAGAAGCCGGGAAGGCTGAATGCTCCTGTCAGTGAAGGCGGAAAAAACCTGTCGGGAGGGCAGAGACAGAGGCTGACGATCGCAAGAGCACTGGTGAAAAATCCTCAGATACTGATTCTGGATGACAGTGCATCTGCGCTTGATTTCGCTACAGATGCGGCACTTCGAAAAGCATTATCCCAGGATACGGAAAATATGACCGTATTTCTGGTATCGCAAAGGGCTTCTTCTGTCATGCATGCCGATAAGATCCTGGTGTTGGATGACGGAAAGATGGCAGGATACGGCAATCATGAAGAGCTGCTTGGAGAGTGCGGTGTTTATCAGGAAATCTGTCGGTCTCAGTTTTCGAAAGAGGAGGTGGCTCAGTATGCATAAAAAGAAAAAAAGTGTATGGAAAAAGATACTCTGGCTGATTCGTCCCTATCTGCATTTTTTGATGTTGTCATTCGTATTTGCGGTTATTTCCGCGTTGCTGACATTGTATGCTCCGATTCTGATCGGTAATGCTGTGGATCTAATTCTTGGAAAAGGAAGTGTGGATTTTGATGCGATCGGCAGGATCCTGTTCAGGCTGGCAGGGATTATTGTTATAACCAGCGCTGCGCAGTGGCTGATGAATCTGTGCAACAACCACATTACGTATCGGGTAGTTAAGGATGTCCGTACAAAGGCATTTGCAAAGCTGCAGAAGCTTCCTCTGAAATATGTAGACAGCCATGCATATGGAGAGACCATCAGTCGGATCATCACCGATGTGGAGCAGTTTTCGGACGGGCTCCTCATGGGATTTACTCAGTTCTTTACCGGTGTGGTGACGATTCTGGGAACCCTGGTATTTATGCTGTTGATCAATGTGAAGATTGCGTTGGTTGTGATCCTGATCACGCCGGTATCTTTGTTTGTGGCAAGCTTTATTGCGAAGAGGACCTACGTGTTTTTTAAAGCACAGTCAGAGACAAGAGCACAGATGACATCCCTTGTCGATGAAATGGTGGGAAATCAGAAGGTTGTGCAGGCATTTGGATACGGTGACCGGGCAGTGGAGAGGTTTGATACGATCAACAAAAAGCTCCAGAAAGTCAGCCTTCAGGCGATTTTCTTTTCGTCCATTACGAATCCGAGTACCCGGTTTGTCAACGGACTGGTGTATACAGGGGTCAGCATTGCAGGTGCGTTTACCGCAATCGGAGGCGGGATCACGGTGGGGCAGCTGTCTTGCTTTTTAAGTTATGCAAACCAGTATACAAAGCCGTTTAACGAAATCTCAAGTGTGGTCACAGAGCTTCAGAATGCACTGGCATGCGCACGGCGGGTATTTGACTTTATTGAGGAACAACAGGAAGAGCCGGATGCGGCATCGGCGATCGAACTGAAAAATCCAGACGGCAGTATGACACTGGAACATGTCAGTTTTTCTTATAATCCGGAGATTAAGCTTTTGCAGGATCTGAACCTGAAGGTAAAGCCGGGCCAGAAAATTGCGATTGTAGGACCGACGGGATGTGGAAAGACGACGCTGATCAATCTTCTGATGCGTTTTTATGACATTCAAAGTGGAGAGATCCGTGTCGGCAATACCGGAATCCAGGATATTACAAGAGACAGTCTGCGGGCCAACTTTGGAATGGTTCTGCAGGAGACCTGGCTGAAAGCCGGAACGATTGCAGAAAATATTGCGTATGGAAAAGAAGATGCCACAAGGGAAGAAATCATTGCGGCGGCAAAGGCGGCTCATGCGCATGGGTTTATTCGGAGAATGGAGCAGGGATATGATACGCTGATCCAGGAAGAGGGCAGTAACCTGTCACAGGGGCAGAAGCAGCTTTTGTGTATTGCCAGAGTTATGCTCAGAATTCCGGATATGTTGATTCTGGACGAGGCAACCTCTTCGATCGATACCCGTACAGAAATGAAGATTCAGGAAGCGTTCCAGAGTATGATGAAAGGACGCACCAGCTTTATTGTGGCACATCGGCTTTCTACCATTCGGGAGGCAGATGTGATCCTCGTGATGAAGAATGGAAATATTATTGAACAGGGCAGCCATGAGGAGTTGTTAGAAAAAGGCGGATTTTATAAAAATCTGTATGAAAGCCAGTTCGCGTCTTAGAAAAAGCCCGGGGAGATCATGCATTTCCCCGGGCGGTCATATATTCATGCTCGCGTTTTAATTCTGCAAGACAGTCTTTTGCGAGCCAGTGCTGATTGGTCGGTGTGAGGATCGCTTTGTACGGAAACGGTCCCGCACCGCTTTTTTTCAAAGCAAGAAGTGCCTGATCCAGCTTCTGGCTGGAAAGTCCGCAGAATACGATCATTGTATCGGAGAGTTCTTCTCCGTCATAAGTTTCTTCAGAAGGTGTCATGTCCGGCAGACCGGCAAGCACCCCGAGAGGCTGGCTGTAATCTTTAAGTGCGATATGACGGATACGCACACGAAGCGGAAGCAGTGCACGTTCCACTTTCTTTTTTACTTCTTTGTCTGATATATGGAATAATAAAATGCTTTCTCTCATACAGATGAAATCTCCTATCTCTCTTTTTGTATTTATTGTAATAGATTTTATCTTGTAAGGAAAGGGCAGATTATAAAAAATCTATTGACGGATGCAGGGAAAAGAAATATAATGGCTGTATTAAGAAAATAATACAATAATACGACAGGTGTACAGCACACCAGGCACAGCCGGGAGGAAAAGTATGATTGAGATTAAGAATCTGACCAAGACGTATAAGTTGAATAAAAAGCAGATGAAAGAGTCCAGAACCACAAATCCGATCAAGACGGCAGTCAATGATCTTACGCTGACTGCGAGAAAAGGCGAGATTTATGGCCTTCTGGGACCTAATGGAGCAGGGAAGACGACTACGCTGCGCTGTATTTCCACGATCATCAGGCCGACAAAAGGCGAGATTTATGTAGATGGACATGAGGTGCGCAAAGAGCCGGAGAAGGTGCGGGAAAAGATCGGATTTCTGACCGGAGATATCAAGCTGGATCCACAATTCTCCCCGGATTATATGTTCGACTTTTTCGGAAAGATCCATGGAGTGAAGCCGGAGAAGCTCAAAGAACGAAAAGAGGAACTGTTTACTTATTTTGGGATCAAGGATTTTGCGCACAAAAAGATGAAAGAGCTGTCAACCGGAATGGGGCAGAAGGCTGCAATCGCAGTCAGCCTGGTACATGATCCGGATATTGTTATTTTTGATGAACCGACAAACGGTTTGGATGTCGTGACGGCAAGGAGTGTGACAGACTATCTGAAGCGCCTGAAAGAGGAGGGAAAGCTGGTCATTATTTCTACACATATTATGTCAGAGGCAGAAAAGCTGTGTGACCGGATCGGAGTCATCATTGACGGAAGAAAAGTGATGGAGGGGCATCTGGAGGATATCTTAAGAGAGACACAGACAGAAGATCTGGAGGATGCGTTTTTTGAATTATACAGTCAGGTAAAAGGAGGCGGGGAAGATGCGTGAGATTCGATTGATCTGTAAAAAAGAATTATCCAGAGTGCTGACAGACAGAAAGATGTTATTTTCTGTATTTCTTCTGCCGGCGATCATCATGGTGGTCGTAATGAATGTAATGACCAGTTTTTCGGAAAATTTGGAGAATGATGTCAAATCTCATGCGCCCATTGTTTATCTGCAGAATGCCCCGGAGGGTGTGGAGCAGTACTTGAAGGCGTATAATGAGAAGATGGATCTGCGCACGGTGGATGACGAACAGAAAGTGACAGAGGAAATCAGAGATGGATCAGCCGATTTGTGGATTGCTTTTCCGCAGGATTTTCTGGAGCAGATAGAAGTTTATAAGACAGGGGATGAGATTCCTCAGATCAAAGTTTATTACAATCCGTCCGAAGAGTATTCGCAGGCTGCCTATGAAGGTGTGGCAGGCGGATGTCTGGAGGTTTACCGGCAGGCACTGTTGTCAGAGCGTGTCGGAGATATGCAGTCTTTGACAGTATTTACGGTGAATTCAGACAATCCGGACATGGTAATCCAGGATGAACAGAAAGCCGGCGGCAAAGCACTTGGCATGATGCTTCCGTATTTTGTGACAATCTTACTTTTTGCGGGAGCAATGGGACTGGGAACCGATATGGTGGCAGGAGAAAAAGAGCGCGGTACCATGGCAAGTATGCTGGTAGCGCCGATCAAAAGAAGCTCGATCGTACTCGGAAAAGTATTTGCGCTGATGATCATTTCAGGAATCAGTTCGGTTGTATATGTTGCGGTTATGGTAGGCTTTCTGCCACAGATGATGGGGGCTTATGGAAGTGAGGGGATGGGACTGAGTCTGGAAGTCGGGCAGGTGCTGATGATGGCATTTTTGCTGATCGCGATCGCATTCCTGTATTCCGGAATCATTGTTCTGATTTCTGTCTTTGCAAAAGATACAAAAGAGGCAAGCAGCTATATTATGCCGGTTTATATGCTGATTCTGGTTTTGGGGATTGCGACAATGTTTACGACGCATAATATTGAAAACTGGTATTATGCAGTACCGGTGTTTAATACAGCGCTGGCGCTGCAGGGTATTCTTACAGGGGATGTGAGTGTGATGCAGTATGCGGTGACACTGGCAGAGACATTGATCCTGGGAGTGATACTGATCACGGTAATCGCAAAAGCATTTGAAAGCGAAAAGGTAATGGCAAAATAGAAGTTGTTTCAGACAGAGCATTTCACAAAGAGAAGGTGCCTGCATATAGTAACAGTAAGAAGGCTGCTGTATGCAGGCGCTTTTTATAGCGGCAGAACGGATTTCGGGAAGCGGGTGTGAGGTGTGAGGCTCTGTGAACTGAGGGAGAAAGAAGTGATCAATATATGTAACTGCAGAAGACTTGGCTGTGTGGTGGATGTGGATATTGATGTCTGCGATGGAAAGGTTCTGGCGATCATTATTCCGGTTCCCGGGAAGATCTGCGGGATACTTGGCAGTGACGGAGAATATGTGATTCCGTTCGGTTGTATTAAAAAAATCGGGCCGGATATCATTTTGGTGGAAATCTGTGAAGAAAAGTTTTTGCAAAAGTACTAGATGTTGGTTATAATGGGGAAAAGAAACCAAATGCAAAGGAAAAAGAAAGGCGGAAACGAGTATGAAATGTCCGTATTGTGGTCATCCGGATACGCGGGTGATCGATTCCAGACCGGCGGAAGACAACAACGCCATCCGAAGAAGAAGATCCTGCGATGAATGCGGGAAACGCTTTACAACCTATGAAAAAGTAGAGACGATTCCCCTGATCGTGATCAAAAAAGACAATAACAGAGAGCAGTATGACAGATCTAAGATTGAAGCCGGAGTTTTGCGGGCATGCTATAAGCGTCCTGTCTCAGCACAGCAGATCCAGCAGACGATCGATGATATCGAGCTCCAGATATTTAAAAGAGAGGACAAAGAGATCCCAAGTAAATTGATCGGGGAGATCGTGATGGACCGTCTCAAAGATCTGGATCCGGTCGCATATGTCCGTTTTGCATCTGTATACAGAGAGTTTAAGGATGTCAATACATTTATGTCCGAACTGAAGAAGATCCTGGAGTAGCCGTATGCGAACCTATAAATTGACGATCGCTTATGATGGAAGCCGGTATCAGGGCTGGCAGAGACAGAGCAATACAGACAAGACGGTCCAGGGGCTTTTAGAACAGGCAGCATCTGAGACTGCCGGATATCCGCTGGAGGTACAGGGATCCGGCCGTACCGATGGAGGTGTCCATGCGAAGGGGCAGACGGCCAGTGTGATCCTGCGCGGAAAAGTACAGGAGTCTGAGTTTTTACAAAATATGAACCGGCTGCTTCCTTTGGATATCCGGGTGATCGAAATGGAACTGGTAAAGAACGGGTTTCACGCGAGACTCAGTGCAGTTGGAAAATGTTATGAATACTGGATCGATATGCGGGAAAAACCAGATGTGTTTATGCGAAAGTATACCTATCATTATCCGAAAGAGCTGAATATAGAGGCGATGCAAAGAGCAGCGGATGATCTGATTGGACGGTATGATTTTGCCGCATTTACGGACAAAAAGGAGGAAAAGTCCACAATTCGCACAATTTATGCTATAATCGTGGAGGTACAGGGGGACAAGTTGAGGATCGAATACCGGGGCAGCGGTTTTATGTATCATATGGTGAGGATCCTGACGGGAACTCTGTTGGAAGTAGGAGACGGAAGAAGGACGCCGGAATCGGTAAAGGCTGCACTGGCAGGCAGAGACAGGGCAGATGCCGGATTTCTTGCACCTGCAAGAGGGCTGACATTAAAAGAAGTGTATTATTAGATTGGGGGCGGGTACGAAAGTAGACGGTCCCTTTTTGGGTTTTTCTAAAGAAAACAGGAGGATTTATGAAGCTGATATCATGGAATGTAAATGGAATCCGTGCCTGCGTACAGAAAGGATTTCTGGAATTCTTTCGGGAAGCAGATGCAGATATTTTCTGTCTGCAGGAAACAAAGCTGCAGGCAGGTCAGATCGAGCTGGATCTGGAAGGATATGAGCAGTACTGGAATTATGCCGTGAAAAAAGGGTATTCCGGAACGGCTGTATTTACAAAAAAGAAACCATTAAATGTGACTTATGGAATCGGAATCGAGGAGCACGATCAGGAAGGTCGTGTGATTACACTGGAATTTGAAGAATTTTATTTTGTGACTGTGTACACGCCGAATTCTCAGAACGAGCTTGCCAGACTGGATTACCGCATGAAGTGGGAATCTGATTTTCTGGCGTATTTGAAGAAACTGGAAGAGGAGAAGCCTGTGATTTTCTGTGGTGATCTGAACGTGGCACACAAAGAAATTGACTTGAAAAATCCGAAGACGAACCGGAAAAACGCCGGATTTACGGATGAAGAAAGAGGAAAATTCACCGAGATGTTAAATGCGGGATTTATTGATACATTCCGGTATTTCTATCCGGATCAGGAAGGGATTTATTCCTGGTGGTCTTACCGGTTCAGTGCCAGAGCAAAGAATGCAGGGTGGAGGATCGATTATTTTTGCGTTTCAGAATGTTTGAAGGACCGGCTTGCGGATGCGAAGATCCTGACAGATGTTATGGGGTCAGACCATTGTCCGATTGAGCTGGATTTAAAATAAAAAGGAGAGAATGAACATGACAAAGATTGATATTATTTCCGGATTTTTAGGAGCCGGAAAAACAACATTTATTAAAAAGATGCTCAAAGAAGCATTTTCGGGAGAGCAGGTTGTGCTTATCGAGAACGAATTCGGAGAGATCGGGATTGACGGAGGATTTCTTAAGGAAGCGGGAATTGAAATCAGGGAGATGAATTCAGGATGTATCTGTTGTTCGTTAGTCGGAGACTTTGGAAAATCCTTAAAAGAAGTGGTAGATACGTATCATCCGGATCGGATTCTGATCGAGCCATCCGGTGTTGGAAAACTTTCCGACGTGATCAAAGCAGTGCAGGATGTGCAGGATGAGATCGAAGCAGAGCTGAACAGTTTTACAACAGTTGTAGACGTGACAAAATGCAGATTATATAAGAAGAATTTCGGAGAATTTTTCAGCAATCAAATTGAATATGCAGGTGCGATCATCTTAAGCCGTACAGATAAGGCGAAACCGGAGAAAGTGGAAGAAAGTGTTGAGCTGCTTCGTGAGTTAAATGAAAAGGCTCCGATCATCACAACTCCAATCGAGCAGTTGTCAGGAGAGAAGCTTCTGGAGACAATGGAGCACAGCAAATCTCTGGAAGAAGAGCTGCTCCTGGAAGAGGAAATCTGCCCGGAATGCGGACATGTGCATGAACACGAACACCATCACCATTGCCATGAAGAACACGATCATCATGAGCATCACCATCATCATGGAGAGGAGTGTGGCTGCGGACATGGCCATCACCATGAGCACCATCACGAGCATGAACATCATCATGATGGGGAGTGCGGTTGTGGCTGCGGACACGATCATGACCATCATCACCATCATCATGCAGATGAAGTGTTTACAAGCTGGGGACGAGAGACGATCAAAACCTACAGCAGAGAAGATATCAGCAGGATCTTAAAGACGCTGGAAGAGGATGGGACATATGGAACTGTTCTTCGTGCAAAAGGAATGGTGGCAGGTGCAGACGGAGAGTGGATTTATTTTGATATGGTTCCGCAGGAGCATGAAGTCAGAAGCGGGGCAGCGGAATATACGGGAAGAATCTGTGTGATCGGTTCCAGGCTGGAAGAAGACAAGCTGGAAGAATTATTTGGACTGAAAAAATAGAAACTACAGACAGGAGAGAGAACAATGAATGAACCGGATGTAATGGTTTATCTGATGACTGGATTTTTAGACAGTGGAAAATCCCAGTTTTTAAAGTTCACACTGACACAGGATTATTTTCAGATTGATGGAACAACGCTTCTGATTCTCTGCGAGGAAGGTGAGGAAGAGTTTGATCCGCTGGAAATGGCAAAGCATGGTGTGAAGATCATCAAAATAGAAGAACAGGAAGAGTTGACAGAAGCATTCTTAAATGAACTGCATGAAAAATATTCGCCGGAGCGTGTGGTGATCGAATACAACGGAATGTGGAAAGTCAGTGACTTTGAAGCGTTAAATCTTCCTGAAGGATGGGAGATCGAACAGAAGCTGACAACAGTGGATGCCAGTACATTCCAGATGTATCTGAACAACCTGAAGCCGTTGTTTGTGGAAATGGTACGCGGGGCGGAACTGGTGCTGTTTAATCGTTGTACAGATATTGAACCTCTGGCAGGATACCGCAGAAGTGTGAAAGTAGTCAGCCCACAGGCAGAAGTGATCTTTGAGGATGAAAACGGTGAAATCGAGAATATTTTCGGGGATGATGTGCCGTATGATCTGAACGCGCCTGTGATTGAGATTCCAAGAGAGGATTATGGAATCTGGTATGTGGATGTTATGGAAAATCCGGACAGATACAAGGGAAAAGTGATTGAATTTACCGCAAAAGTATTAAAGCCGAAAGGATTTCCGTCCAAGGTATTTCTTCCGGGACGGATGGCGATGACCTGTTGTGCGGATGACACTACATTTTTAGGATATATCTGCAAGAGCGCCTACGCACCGAAGCTGCAGGCAGGAGAATGGGTGAAGGTGCGCGCAAAAGTACAGTATGGACATGTATCAGTGTATAAAGGTACCGGACCGATTCTGGAGGCAGAGCATATTGAAGAAGCCGAACCAATCGAAGAGTTGGTTTACTTTAATTAAAAAGAGTGAGGGAGAGACAAGATGGAAAAAAGATTTGACGTAATCGCAATGGGAGAACTTTTGATTGATTTTACAATGAACGGACAGAGCGAACAGGGAAATAACCTATTCGAAGCCTGCCCGGGCGGAGCGCCGTGTAATGTGCTAGCAATGCTGAACAAGCTTGGTAAAAAGACTGCATTTCTGGGAAAAGTAGGAGATGATCAGTTTGGAAGACTGCTGCGGGATACGATCAGCAGTGCAGGGATTGATGCATCGAATCTTCTGACTGATGATGAAGTGAACACGACGCTTGCATTTGTACATACTTTCCCGGATGGAGACCGAGAATTTTCTTTCTATAGAAATCCGGGGGCAGATATGATGCTTCGTGAGGAGGAAGTTGAGGAAGACTTTATCCGTCAGGCAAGACTGTTCCATTTCGGAACTCTGTCCATGACACATGAAGAAGTCAGAAAGGCAACAAAAAAAGCGCTTAAGGCAGCGAAGGACAATGGACTTTTAGTATCCTTTGATCCAAATCTGCGCCCGCCGCTGTGGAGTTCTCTGGATCTGGCGAAAGAACAGATGGAGTACGGATTCCAGTACTGTGATATTCTGAAAATTTCTGATAATGAGATTCAGTTTGTATCAGGAAAAGAAGATTACGATGAGGGAATCCGGTATCTTCAGGAGAAATATCAGATTCCGTTGATTCTTCTGACAATGGGGAAAGACGGAAGCCGTGCGTACTACAAGGGAATGCGTGTAGAAAGAGCCGGAAAATCAGTGAAGGCGATCGAAACGACAGGAGCCGGAGATACATTCTGCGGAAGCTCTTTAAATTATATTCTGGAGCATGATTTTGAAAATCTGACGGAAGAACAGCTGGGAGAAATGCTCACATTTGCCAATGCAGCAGCAGCGCTGATCACAACCAGAAAAGGAGCGATCCGTTCCATGCCGGAGAAGGAAGAGGTTCTGGAATTTCTGCAAAAATAAAAAACTGCTTTCTTTTTCCCGATAAATAGTGTACAATGAAGCGCAGTACATGAAGATATGGGAGGAATATACAATGCCGGAAGCAGTAGCAGAAGAATTGTGTGTGAAGTTTAGAAACATCGATGAAATACAGGGATTTGCAAAAGCAGTGAATCAGTTTGATGGAGATGTTGATCTGAAACAGGGGAGAATTACGATTGATGCGAAGTCTCTTCTGGGAATCTGCAGTATGAATATAGAGGAAGAGATGGAACTGCAGGTGTTTAATGGGGATGCAGAAGAATTGAAAGAATTGATCAAGAAATTTCTTGTTTAAAGTATGTATACATCGATAACATAAGGGTATTTTCCAGTGGATGGGAGATACCCTTTTTCGAAAAAGAAAGGAGAGAGCAGGATGAAATTTACAAAAATGCAGGGGTTGGGCAATGATTATGTCTATGTGAATGGTTTTGAAGAACGGATTGAAAATCCTTCTGAAATGGCTGTAAAAGTGAGCAACCGGAATTTTGGAGTCGGTTCGGATGGATTGATTCTGATCAATCCGTCCGAGAAAGCAGATTTTGAGATGGAGATGTATAATGCAGACGGTTCCAGGGGAGAGATGTGTGGAAACGGAATTCGTTGTGTGGCAAAATATGTCTATGATTATGGGCTTACCGATAAGACACATATTTCTGTGGAGACACTGGGCGGGATTAAATATCTGGATCTGACTGTAGAGGATAGAAAAGTGGTTCTGGTAAGAGTGGACATGGGAAGTCCGATCCTGACACCGGCGCAGATTCCGGTCATCGTAGATGAGGCGGAAGCGGTTGCTGTTCCGATCCTTGTGGATGAAACAGAATACCAGATGACTTGTGTTTCTATGGGAAATCCTCATGCAGTCATATTTATGGATGATATCGAACATCTGGAGATTGAGAAGATCGGACCGAAATTCGAGCATCATGAACGATTTCCGAACAGAGTGAATACAGAATTCGTGAAAGTCTTAGACAGACACACGGCAAGTATGCGTGTCTGGGAGCGGGGATCCGGGGAGACACTTGCCTGTGGAACCGGAGCCTGTGCAGTGGCAGTGGCATGTATTCTCGGAGGATATACAGAAAACAAAGTGACGGTTAAGCTGCTCGGAGGAGATCTGCTGATCGAATGGGATCGTGAACAGAATAAAATCTATATGACAGGACCGGCAGAGGTTGTTTTTGACGGAGTGTGGAAGGCATAATAGAAAAAGAGGCAGGGCGTTCGTTACGGTTTATCTCCGGTAACTATCAATACCGGAGATGAACGGTAACGAACTTTGCTTAAAAAATTGCTTAAAAAATAAAAAAAGTGCTTGACTTTTTGAAAAATTGCGATATAATATAAATGTTGAGTCTGACAGAAAAAGAAATGATGCGGATTGGTGTAATGGCAGCACAGCAGACTCTGACTCTGTTAGTAGAGGTTCGAGTCCTCTATCCGTAGCTTGTAAGACAGTCATAAAGGCTGTCTTATTTTTATGTCCGGAGTATGTTACTGTGTACAGTTGCAGAGGGATTTTTACTGTTGTTTTTGGAGAAAAAAACATTGACAATCAAGGACAAAAAGAATATAATAAAGCAGTATGACATAAGGAGAAACAGCTTACACCAAAGCCCCGGAGTATGCTGATTTCATATAGAAGAGTTAAAGTAAATAATCTATGATAATTAGTAAGTAGGAGGAACACCCATGAAAACTTATATGGCTAACCCAGACAAGATCGAAAGAAAATGGTATGTGGTTGACGCTGAAGGATGTACATTAGGACGTCTGTCTTCAGAAATCGCTAAAGTGTTAAGAGGAAAAAATAAACCGGAGTACACACCACATGTTGATACAGGAGATTATGTAATCGTTGTAAACGCTGACAAAGTGAAAGTAACAGGAAAGAAATTACAGCAGAAAGTTTACTACAATCACTCTGATTATGTAGGTGGAATGAGAGAGACAACACTGGCTGAAATGCTTGCAAAGAAACCGGAAAAAGTTGTTGAACTTGCTGTAAAAGGAATGCTTCCAAAAGGACCTTTGGGAAGAGCAATGATCAAGAAACTTCATGTATACGCTGGACCAGAGCACAACAATCAGGCTCAGAAACCAGAAGTATTGACATTTTAAGGAAAGGTTGAAAGGAGGACATTACATTGGCTAACGCAAAATATTACGGAACAGGAAGAAGAAAAAAATCTGTTGCAAGAGTATATCTTGTACCGGGAACAGGAAAGATTACAATCAATAAAAGAGATATCGATGAGTATCTTGGACTGGAAACATTAAAAGTTGTTGTTCGTCAGCCACTCGTTGCTACAGGAACAACAGATAAATTTGATGTTATCGTAAACGTACACGGTGGTGGATACACAGGACAGGCTGGAGCAATCCGTCACGGAATTTCAAGAGCACTTCTTGAAGCTGATGCTGATTACAGACCAGTATTAAAGAGCGCTGGATACCTGACACGTGATCCACGTATGAAAGAACGTAAGAAATACGGTCTCAAAGCTGCTCGTAGAGCACCACAGTTCTCTAAACGTTAATTTCAGTTGCGCAAGAGATAATCTTCGGAACTCGGATTTACGTTCAAATCCTTGTTTTACAAGGGTTTGTGGAGTTGTCAGATGTGGTGAAAAGCGGTGGAATTTACTCAGTTCGCAACGCATTTGCAACACGTTTGCAACAAAAATATCTAAAAAATATAGGACACTTTTCGGTGATAGGCACTGGAGAGTGTCCTTTTTGTTATGCAGATTTTGTATCGGCAGTTACGCTGTCCTCATTTTCTAAGGTTTTGTTGATTGCGTCTACAAGAACCTGCATATCTAAGTGAGTATAAACTTTTTCTGTCAAAGTCATAGCACCGGAGTGCCCCACAATTTTCTTGATTGTTGTATCCTGAACAACAGCTTCCGATAACATGGAAATACAGGTATGCCGGGTACAATGTGGTGTACGGTCAATTCCAATCTGTTCCACAAGAGGAGTTCAATAGCTGTCATAGTAATTGCGATAAAGAAATCTTTTGCCATCCTCTGTATGAAGAAGATATTCGCAATCAGGACAAGAATTATACCAGTCTTTATAGTAAGGCAGGAGCTTATCCGCAATCGGAACTTTTCGGATTCCGTTTTCTGTTTTGCTGTCAATCACATCAAAATACTGTTCTTCCAAATGCACATTTTCTTTCTTCAAATCAAGAAATTCGGAGATACGTGTGCCATTATAGAGCAGCATGAGGATAATCTGATAGTATTTGTCCTCTTTCATTGTCCAGACTTTTGCAACTTCTTCTTTTGTGAATTTTGTACGTGTATGCTTGTTTGGATTGCGGTCTTTGTACTGGGCGATTTAGGATTGGATAGTTAAACAAATACCGTAATAACTGCATCAAAAAAGGAATGAATATCATATCTGATGCCCGGGCGGTTGATCAAAATGATCAGCTTCCCGGGCTGTCTTTGTTTAAAGGTTTTAATCGTCAGGAAATAGCTCATCAACAAGATTTTGGAATTCTTTGATTAGTTGATACTTGTAAAAGTGGCGTTGAATATTTTTCGATTCTTGCTTTTCATATCCTTGATCAATGGCTTTTCTGAACATAAATACATCATTTAACTCTGCTTCTAATGGATCAGGACCCTCATATAAAGGATCTAGCTTAGAATCCCATTTGATGGCAGCCTTGAGTCTTTCTGATCCTATTTCTTTTTCGAGATCTGAAAGCGGTGTGTGTTCAGAAGGTTTCCAGCAATCAGCTATTTCGTTTAGTGAATGGATGAACATAGCGAATTCCTTGGAGAGTAGAAGAGAGTTAAGTATTTCTCTAGATTCATCAGCACTGATTCGAAGCGTGCGAAATGCAAATCGATCATCTGTCATTTTTAAGAAAGTTGAAATAGCTTCTTCTTTTAATCCAGTGCGATTGCAAAGATCTATTGTGCAAAGATCTTTAGATTTGGCTATCGTATTTCCTAGTATATAGTCAACAGAACATTCTAATACTTCAGCATAGGCAAGAACATGCTTGGCAGATAATGTATCTGGCAAAGAGTTTACTCCACATGGGTCAGAAAGGTGTTTCTGGATTGTTTTTTCAATGGTGCTTGCTTTTAGTGGAATAGTACCGGAAGGACGTATTTTAGTGACAATTCCAGTATCTACGATTTTTTCGGCAAGTGATAATAGTGTTGGGATATTTAAATCCTGCATTCGTGTAAGTATTCTATTTCGAAAATAAGACAAATCTTCAATATCTTTTTCTTTAATATATGCCATATTATCTCCTTTTAGAGCGAATTGCTCTATTTATTATCATTATCTCCAATATACAATGAAAAATAGAATTTGTAAACAAGTAAAAAGTATTGAACACTCTTTTCTTGTAGTGTATGATACAGACATAAAATGAAACGGACGGAGGATAAGTAAATGACCAGCCAAGAATATATTAAGAACATGATTCGTTGTAATGAGAGAATTTATATTGATACAGCAACTCTAATGGAAGTGGAGTGGTTAAAGCTGTTTGTGGATAACTGCAGAGAAATTCTTATTGAAGAGGATAAGAAGATTATTGTTCCTAAGGCGGTATGTTTTGAATTAGCAAGACACATGGGATCTGGAAATGAGAGGAAATATCAAGCTGCATTTGCTGCAATTGGAATCATTACACAATTTGCTGACATTTTCGATGTGCAGAGTGAAACAATAGACGATGATGAAATTGCAAGAGCCTTCGCTGATTGCCAGTTGTTGTCAGAGCTTACATTAAATAAGAATGATGGAGGTCAGCTTCTAATTACGAATGACAGAAAACTTAGTCGTGACGCATTTAATTTGAATAGTCAGGAGTCTTGTAAGGGCTTTCGCATAATGGTGTGCTATCTGAATCGATTTGGCGAATTACATATGTGTCAGTGTGTGAAGGAGTCTTTAGTTCAGAATGAAGAAAAGGAATTTGTAGAATCAAGTCCAAAAGAAACTGCAAATCAGGAAACTGTTATTAAGCCAGGAGAGAAAAATAATTATATATGGGCTAGTGTAGCCATAGCTGTTACATCCTTCATAACAGGGATGGCAGTAAATGACTTTATGAAATCAAGGAGGTATTTATAATGAAACAGGAAAAGAAGAAGTATGAAAGCATCAATGATTTGATGAGTGGATTTCCTGATATAATTGAGTCAGCTTATGATATATCTGATGATGTTGACGCAATAAATGATATGATAGAGAGTGATCTGTATAACACATGGATCAATGCAGTTGATAAGGATGACACACTTTCTTTAGATGAAAAAGCAACTCATTGGGAAAGGATAGCTAAATCTTACAGAGAAGACAGATTGAGTTGTGAATCCATTGTTTGTAACGAGCGTAAAGAGCGAACTGATAATATGATAAAGATATTTCAAAAAGTGATTTTCCCGTCAATTATCGTTTTGTCCTTGGTTGCTGGTACAAATGGAATTATAAAGCTTCCACAATTTCAAAAAGAATAGTTTCTCAAATTGCCCGAGAGGTTGATCAAATGATCAGTTTCCCGGGCTTTCTTTATGTCCCAAAGGCAGTCAAAAACACATTTCAAAGATTTTTTCAACTTTTTTTCATTTTTGGAAACGCAGTCGAAAAAGCGTGACCACAGGAATTATAGAGGGGCAAACGAAAGACCTCTCGATCGAACCTTGAAAACTGAATATAAAATCCAAACTATGAGGTGTGCTGAGGAGCAATGAGAAGTTCTGCGTTTGTAACGTGTTTGCAACACCCCATTTCAAGAACCCAATAAAATCAAGCCTTCCAAGTTACCTAAACGTTAATTATACGTTTCGGAACGTACAATTTCAAAAAGATTTACAAACCTTTCAGGGAGTATTCCTTGGGAGGTTTATATTTTTATAAATTATAGAATTATATTGATTTTTTAGGTGAAATTGCATATACTTATTATAGACAAAGAATTGTCTTAGGTGAGTTTCTACCATAAAGTGGAAACCTAAAAAAGCAGGTGAGTCTCCACCATAAAGAGAGAACCTAAAAAAGCGGTAAGTCTCCACCATAAAGAGAGAACCTGAAAAAGAGGCGAGTAATGTCGTCTCTTTTTTCGATAGATGAGGAAAAATGAAATTTTATAATATCAAAGATGAATACATCAATTATTTGAAAAAATATGATGTAAAAGTTGCAGATAATAAAAAGGGAATGCGGCCGTATGTAGGTGTGGTGCTTGAGATTGATGGGATAAAATATTATACTCCATTTACATCGCCCAAAGAAAAGCATCGTAAAATGAAGAACACAAAAGATTTTAGGAAAATTAATCAGGGAATATATGGTGCAATCAACTTTAATAATATGATACCAGTTGTGGAATCGGCATTACTTCTTATTGATATTGATGCAATGGAAGATTCAAAATATCAGCGTTTGCTTCAAAATCAATATAAGTGTATTAAAGCTGATCGGGAACAAATTCAGTTGACAGCAAAAAGATTAAGAGACACTCTTTTTAAGAAAGATGAAGAATTGAATGGCAATGACAAGAGAATAAAGGAAAGATGTTGTGATTTGCCATTGCTGGAGGATGTTGCGAAACATTATGACAACCATTAGTAAAAAAGAAGTACATAAATTTTTAGATAAACACCCGGATATACCTTTCTCGGCAGCTAAATTTGAATATAGTTTATATCTTGAGTCGGAAGTAGTTGAATATGCCAATGCGGTTTCAGAGAAAATGCTTGGTGAATCTGAAGAGGATTTGCATTCGAAAAGAATGATTGAACAAGCAGAAACAACGGAAGAACTGTTGAACTTCAAGTTCTCTAAACGTTAGTCTTAGAATTTATGAAACTTTGCTAACTTCTGTAAAACCAGCGAAAGTAATTGTTGATCTGGCAGTTCTGGCAACACTTGTATTATTGGCTAAGGTTGTTTATAACATTGTCAATACCGCATATATTGGAATGTTGAACAGTGATACAGCGCTTGCAGCAGTTGGAGTTATACTGCCGTTGCTTCTGCCTATGATTTCCGTAGAGAACATATTTGCGGCAGGAGCTTCCGTTTTATGACCATGAATTGGGAGAAGGTGTGAATCATGACCTTTCTCTGAATGATAAGGCATTTAGCGAATAAACCGCTAAATGCCTCTCAATTCTTTAAAAACAGCATCATATTCCTGCGAAAAGATACTGTTTTTATTCCACAGAAAGGTGAAGTCGTGCATAATCATGAAATCAGATAGTGGGATCTGTACTAACATTCCTTCATTCAATTCTTGTTCCACTGCAGATTTATAGAGAAAAGAAATTCCGCAATCCTCTTTTAACAGAGTGACGATCGTGTGGATGTTTTCGATTTCCACAAGATGTCGGAAGTCTTTGACAGACATATTTTTCAATGCCAGTGTCTTGGTCAGGATTGCCCTGGTTCCGGAACCGTGTTCCCGAATCAAAAGACGTTCGGATGTCAGGTCTTTCAGGCTGTGAACAGAGTTTTCAAACGTATGGTCAGCAGAGGCAACAGCAATGTATTCTTCTGCTTTGTAGATACGTGTTTCGTAATGATCCCCGCTAAAATATCCTTCCACAATTGCAAAATCGATCGTTCCCTCACAAAGATAGGTGAGCAGAGTCTGGGTGTTGCCATATCGGATGTGAAAATCCATGTCCGGATGTGTTTTGACAAAACGGGAAAGAGCAGGTACGATCGCATATTCTCCAATGGTCATGGTTACGCCAAAGGTCAGCACTTTTTTCCCTTTCAGACTCTCCTGCATTCGTTTTTTTAATGTATTTTCATCGTTTCTCATGGTTTCCAGAGCAGAGCGTAAGATTTCTCCGGCAGGAGTCAGCCGGAGTTTTTTCTTATCTCTTATAAAAAGCTCGGTACCGTAGGTCTTTTCCAGATGTTTGATATGCTGGGAAACTGCGGGCTGTGTCAAATTCAGGTGCTCGGCAGCATGTGTAAAGTTCATATCGTTGCATACAGTCAGAAATGTTTCCATGCGAAAATCCAACATAATTGTTTCTCCTTTTTCAGATGTGTTTATACTTAAACCATAACAAATATTTATCATATAATCAATACTTATAATTTTACAAAATAATAGGAGCGATTTATAGTATATATGAAAACAGGGAAAAGTAAAATGAGGAAGGCGAAAAACAGGAGGATACGAAAATGTATGATGTTATAATCATAGGAGCAGGACCGGCAGGAATCAGTGCAGGAATTTATGCAGTGAGCAGAGGACAAAAAACACTAATTTTAGAAAAAAATCAGGTCGGAGGACTGATTCGAAAAGTGTCCGCTGTCACACATTATGCGGCAATTGTAGAGGGAGAAACCGGGGAAAGCTTTGCAAAGCGCCTGAGGAAACAGGCGGAAAATGCAGGGGTAGAAATCCTGAAGACCGAGGTGAAAAAAGTAGAATTGACCGGGGTGGAAAAAAGGATTTATACAGAGAAAGAATGTTATTGTGCGAAGAAGGTAATTTTAGCGAATGGTACATCACCAAGAAAACTGGGGATTCCGGGAGAAATAGAACTGGCAGGACGAGGAATCGGAATGAATGCAGCAAAAGATGCAATGAAGTATCGTGGAAAACATGTATATGTGATCGGAGGTGCAGATGGAGCGGTAAAAGAAGCACTGTATCTGGCGGGGGTTGCAGAAAAAGTAACAATCATCCATTTTGAAGAAACGTTGGGATGCATTGCACAATTTCAGGAAAAAGTAGCACATACCCCAAACATTGAATTACGGCTTCACGCCAGACTTCATGCTGTGTACGGAGTGGAAAAAGTAGAGTCGTTGGAAATCTTGGATGAGAAAACAGGAGCAATTGAGATAATTGAAGATTCGGGATGTGGAATTTTTGTGTATGCAGGTACGGTTCCGAATACAGAATTATATAATGAGATCAGGTTGGACAATGGATTTCTTCCGACAGATGAAAATATGCAGACGGAAATACCCGGTGTATATGCAGTTGGTGACATTCGTGTAAAACAGGTACGACAAGTATCTACAGCAGTAGCAGATGGAACGATTGCAGCAATTCATGCAGCACGATAGGAGGCAAATATGGACTTTATAAAGAAAAACGGGAAGGGATTACTTTTTTGTCTGGCGTTGGCAGTGCCTTCAGCTGTTTTGGGAAAATTGTTTCCGGTTGTCGGAGGACCAGTGTTTGCAATTTTAATTGGAATGATACTCGCATTGGTGATTAAAAAACGGGATTCATTGGAAAGCGGCGTAAAATATACTTCGAAGAAAATATTGCAGTATGCCGTTGTCCTTCTTGGATTCGGACTTAATTTAGAGGTAGTGATGGAGACAGGAAAGCAGTCTTTGCCGATTATTGTTTGTACCATTACAACATCATTGGTGATTTCTTATATTTTGCATCGCACAATGAACATTCCGGAAAAAATCTCTACACTGGTTGGGGTGGGATCTTCGATTTGTGGGGGATCGGCAATCGCAGCAACAGCTCCGGTTATCGATGCGGATGATGAAGAAGTCGCACAGGCGATATCAGTAATTTTTTTGTTTAATATTCTGGCAGCGTTAATCTTTCCTGCACTGGGAACAGCGCTTGGATTTTCAACAACATCCGGAGAAGCATTTGGAATTTTTGCAGGGACTGCGGTGAATGATACTTCTTCTGTAACTGCAGCAGCATCTACATGGGACAGCATATATCATCTGGGAAGCCAGACACTGGATAAGGCAGTGACGGTTAAATTGACCAGAACATTGGCAATTATTCCCATCACATTGATACTTGCATTACGCAGGGCGCGGAAGGCCGAAACAGAAAGCGGAGAAAAAGTGTCTCTGAAGAAAGTGTTTCCATTTTTTATCCTGTTTTTTATCGGAGCAAGTCTGATTACGACAGCAGCAACAGCAGCAGGAGTACCGGCAGAAGTTTTTCAGCCATTAAAAGAACTTTCTAAATTTTTCATCATTATGGCAATGGGAGCAATTGGATTTCATACGGATGTAGTGAAATTGATCAAAGGTGGTGGGAAACCCATCTTAATGGGAATGGCATGTTGGTTAGGCATTACAGTGGTGACACTTAGTATGCAGCATCTGCTGAATTTATGGTAATCGTCAAAATGACAAAGGAAAAAACCGAAAAAATGTGAAATTTTATACAAATTTCATAGAAAGTGTTGCCAAATTGTGGTATAGTAGCACTATTGAATAAATTTTGGAGGTTTTATTATGGGACGTTTTGATGAGAAAATTATGCTGGTAACCGGAGCTACTTCCGGAATTGGAAGAGCGGTTGCAATTCGTGCAGCAAAAGAAGGTGCAACAGTCATTGCGGTGGGGCGCAACGAAGAGCGTGGAGCGGCTGTTGTAGCAGCAATGGAAGAAGCTGGTGGAAAAGGAGAATTCATGAAATGTGACGTCAGCAACAAAGATGCAGTAAAGGCACTTTTTGCAGAAATCCAGGAAAAATACGGAAAACTTGATGTCGCAGTGAATAATGCGGGAATCGTTGGTGCTTCTAAGACGGTAGAAGAACTGGAGGATGATGACTGGTTCCAGGTAATTGATGCAAATTTGAATTCTTGTTTCTTCTGCTGCAGAGAAGAAGTAAAGCTGATGCAGCCATCAGGTGGCGCCATCGTGAACGTGTCCAGTGTTGCGGGAATGCGTGGATTCCCTTCCGCAGCAGCTTATGTTGCAAGTAAGCATGCAGTCAGTGGACTGACAAAAGCAGTGGCAGTGGACTATGCTACAAAAGGAATTACGTGTAATGCGATTTGCCCTGCAGGAACAGATACTCCGCTTACAGAGAGAAGTTCAGCAGATATTAAGACGAGAATGGCAGAGATTGCAGCACAGGGAAAAGATCCGATGGAATGGCTGAAGAATTCTATGTTGTCTGGAAAGACAGAGACGTTGCAGAAGAAAAATGCGACACCGGAAGAGCAGGCAGCAACGATTTTGTATTTTGCAAGTGATGAGGCAAGACACATTACAGGTTCCATTGTTGCAAGTGATGGTGGATTTACTACATACTAAAATAAAACGAAACAAAGAACCTCTTGGGAGTCAGTCGGCTCCTTAGAGGTTTTTGTCTGTTTCATAGACCTTTTTTACATCAGCCCGGCATCTGAAAATTGTGCAGAAACAGATGAGAAGAGAGCATGCAGCAAAAAAAGACATGCAGAGCCGATAATCCAGGATTTCAGCAGTAGCTCCTACAATTACAGAAAGGATGCTGCTGACAGCCATCAGAATCATATTTTCAAATGCATTGATTCTGGCGCGCATGGATTCCGGAATGTAAGACTGGACAGCGGCAACACGTAAGGTGGCACTGTTTGTTCCGAGAAAACCGGCAAAGGCACGGTTTACGAGCATAAGAGGATATGGAAGCCAAAGCAGAATAAGATCCATGCATTCGTAAAAGGTATAGACTGCAAAAGTAACGTGGAATTTTTTCTTTTTTGGAATTTCAATCCGGTACTGCACCACTCCGCCGATGGTGCGTCCTAAAAATTCAGCAATGGAAAATAAAGAATAAAGTGCGGCGGACATTCCGGGGGCGGTACGGAAAAATGCGACCAGAATGGGAGCATATCCGGAAGCGACCCCATTTGTGGCTGCCATATAGTAGTAAATAGCCTGTAATCCACGTTCTTTTTTAAAATAGCGGAGAACTTCTTGAAGATCTTCTTTCCATACCTGAAAAGAAAATGTTTTTTCACACACACGTGTTTCTTCCGTCAACTGAATTGTGTTTTCAATGAGTGCAGCACATATGGAAAACAATCCTTGTCCGATAAAAAGCCACGGCATACCGATCGTATCCATAAGTACTGCAACCAGAGGCAGCATGATCACACGCAGTAGAGGATATAACATGGAAGAAACGGCATATCCTTTTTGTTCCATTCCACTTGGTATGATCTTTGGAAAAATACTGTTATATGCCAGTTCATCCAGACTTCCCAGTGTAGCAAGAAGCAAAGAATATCCAAGATAACCAACGTATGAAAAGTCGAAAAACAGCAAATAGACTCCCATAAGAGCATAAAAGATTCCATTGATGAAATCTCCAAATACAAGAAATGGTTTTCTGGGAAAGCGGTCCATCCAGGGAGCAACCAACAGTGGGATTAAAAAATTGGGGATCAATTGGATTGCGATTACAAGAGCAGATGCAAAGGTGCTTCCAGTTTCATCAAAAACAAGAAATGACAATGCGAAATTGCCCACAATTCCTCCTATACATCCAAAAGTTGTAGCTGCAATCAACAGAGAAAAATTTCTGCTCCATAAGGGATTCTTCATATCGTGATATCACCTCCTGTTTTTTAGTATACAGGAAGAATGAAAGAAAGAAAATAAGGGAAAATTGAGAAAATTTTATGAAAGTTTTCAGGTAAAAGACGAAAAGAAAGAGATGTTGAAAAAAGAATCCATTCTTTGTACAGAATGATATAATGGAGCTAGCAAATGAACGGAGAATAGGAACATGTTAGAGCACGAACAAAAAAATGTATGGAAAATGATAGGGATGCGAATTCGCCGGGAACGTATCAAAAGAAACTGGAGTCAGTCAGGTCTGTGTTATGGGATATGTGCAGTATCTTATCTTTCCAAAATTGAACAGGGAAAGATGGAAGTATCAGAAGAGATTTTGAAGCTTTTGCTGGAACGGTTAGAGTTACCGTGGATTGATGACAAAGAAACAAAGGATTTAGAAAGTTTTGTGGAAGCACAGTATGAATTTCTATTTACGCATCCTATACAAGAATTTTTAAAACAAAAAGAAATATTTCAAGAGAAAAAGGAAAAGTTGTATTCCAGTTCGTTGATCGCAGATGCCTGCATTTTGGAAGCAGTATATGAGAGTCGTAAAGATGAAATAGAAGAGGGATTGGAACGTTACCTGGATTTCAGGCAGCTTGCTGTTCTGCGTATGCTGCAGGGAAGGCTGGATGAGGCAATCACATTGCTTCCAATTCCGTTTATGTATATGCGGGCAGGGGAGATTCTTTATGAGACAGGCCAGAATTACGCATCAGCTATTTCTTATCTGCAAATGGGCTATAATCTGGCAGCTCAGGAAGGGATGGCGATGCTGATGCTGCAGTGCCGCATTATCATCGGAAATTGCTATAGTAATCAGCAGGAACTGGAAAATATGGAGAGAGAGTATCAAATTGCTTCGCGTCTGGCAAGAGACCTGCATCAGACAGAAATATTAAAGGTGATCAACTATAATCGGGCATCTACATGGGTGGCGCTTGGAAGCTATAAGAAAGCGTACGACTATTTTTCAAAAGTAGAAGAACCCGCGATATTAGATTTGCATAAGCTTGCAATCTGTTGTGAAGCGTATGGAAGAAAAGCGGAGGGGATAGAAGCTGTAAAACGCGCAGAGAGGATGGGAGAATTCGGGGATGATCCAGATGATGAGAAGCAGTTGGAAGTGGAAATGTGTCGACTGGTCCGCTATCGTTTGGAACATGAGAATTATCTGAAGGAAGAGGAATATGAAAAACTTTTGTTTCCTTGTTTTGAGAAAATGAAAGCAAGACTGCCTGTTGGTTTTGCGGTATTTCATGTGCCGTATGTACTGGAGTGGTATACAGACAGACGCCAATATAAGCAGGCATATGAGATGGTGAGGAAATATGGGGGATTTATTCCTGTTTTATAGTTTTCCAATCAGCGCGTTTTAGGTAGCAAAATAGGGGAAATAATATGTTTCCCCCAATAAACGATCTCATCCTCCAATCAGGATTACAACCTTAAATGATGTATCATCATAAGAAATATCCAGTGTCCCCTCATATTTTTCGACAATATCCCGAATAGAAGAAATTCCGATTCCATGAGCAGATTTGTCTTCTTTATCAGAAATATACTGATTTTTTTGGACTACAATTTCATTGATTTTAGAATTGATCAGTTCCAGACTATAGCAATCCAATCAATTACTGCACATAATTACACGAACGAAACCACCCTAAACAATCTGAAGCTCGAACGGTGGAAAATGCCCTTTCGATTGCCGGTGGAAGTTCCGATGCAATTCGGACTTTTTCCTTCCTTAAATATGCTTTGAGTTTTGACCCCATTTTTTCAATCGGGTTTAAGTCCGGGCTGTACGGTGGCAGATACAGATCGTTTATCTCCGATTCATCCAGCACCTGTTTCACGATTTTGGCATGATGAGAACGCATATTGTCCATAACTATGATGTCTGTTTTGGACAATGCTGGTATCAGCATTGTTTTCAGATATTCTGCAAACTGTTCCATGGTCGTTCCGCCGCAATAAACCGTATGGCATGTTTTCCATTCAGTCGCACAGAGGACAATATCGTCGTATTGCATGGGGTATTAACCGGTGTACTGTCTACAGCACGTTCATTCTTTTTGGAACGGGCATAATGTCTTGTCATGTCCGTGTTTACACCACTTTCGTCGAGAAATACCAGATGATTTGCGTCGTTCTCCGACAGATGTTCTCTCCAGCTTTTCCGCTTCTCCTTGACATCGGGGACGCTCCTGTTCTGACGCATGCAGAGATTTCTTTTTATAGACATACCCAAGCTTCAGGATGGCTTTGCGTACTGTTTCATCACTGACATGGAGCTGTAATTTTTCCATGATTTCATGAATTGTAATATCCGGTTGCTGTTGGATTAGCTGGTCTATGTTTTGGAAGTCATTCTGACTCAGGACTGGTTTACAGCCACGTTGGGAGGTTCTGGTTTCCACAGAGCCGGTTTCCCGCATTCTTTTTTCCAGGCGGTAAACAGTGCTGGTATTGACCGAAAAGCATTCTGCGATTTCCTTTGCATTGTGTGTCTTGTTTCAGGCTTTGATGAGTAATTTACGTGCTTCATTGTGTAACATAATAATCACCTCTTAACTTTATCATAAACCCCTTGTCAAGCGTGTGCAGTATTATTTTGGCTTGCTATAGATGTCAACATGCCAGCAGTATGGAATGGTATTTATGTATTGGCACTGATTGGAATTTATATGATCTTATTGTCGGCAGTGGCACAGAGTCATTTAAAGCGCAATAAGAAAAAATACTATAAGAATCTGGTATCTGTCAGTCTGATGCGTTTTACAGCAAAAGCAACGACCAGAAATATGTGTGTGGTCGTACTTCTTTTGTTCGTGTGCTGTGGATCTGCATTTTATGGAATGCAGTATACATTGAATGATTTTGTCATGGACAGTAAAACAGACCGGACATTTTCCATGCGCTATCCAGTTTTAGAGAAACAGATTGGAGCCCGGGAAATTCAAGATACTGCGGAAAATATAAAATGGAAGTACAGAATTATGTAGAAGCAGACGCAGCAAATCTGGTTATTTCTTATGAATGCAGAGATTTCAATGAACAAGGAACCAAATATCTGAATATATACAAAGAAGAGGCAAAAGCATCCTTGTTTCTTCCGGAAACAGCGTTTGAGCAGATTTATCAAACAGAACTATCTATGAGTGATCTGTTTGCTTACATAATGAATGACGCAGATTATCAGGACCTGTCACAGGGATTGCAGAATCAATACAGAGAGCATCTGATATTGAAAGTTCCTATGAATTTGCCAAAGATTTATTGGGACAGTATATGGAAAGAACAACAGAACTGTCAAATCGGCAGTTGGGATTGTGGAATATCTGGGAGAAAAAGCTGGCGGAGGATGCAGAGGAGACATATGGGTATGATCAGGAGCTTGATATGTCACCCGAAAATACGACAGTTATACAGGATTGGAAGTATGCTCTGCATGTATATTTGTATTATCGCGCTGGCAGCAATCGGTGTGATGACCTATGTTCGAAGCATTTCTGTGGCAACAGATAATAAAGGGATTTTTGAAAGCCTTACTAAATTAGGGGCAGACCATGCATATCAGAGAATGGTACTGAAAAAACAGCTGGCAAAAATCTTTTTTTATCCGGGAATTGTCGGTTGTGGAGCAGGTTTTTTATTTTCTTTCATGATGGATTATACAAATGATGGGGGATAACAGCAATTGAAATCAAAGCGCTTGGAATTCTTCTGTTACTGATTGCAATTTTCTGTTTTGTATTGTTTTCTGTATATCGTGTTTCTTTGAAAAAAGCAGAGAAGATTGTAAACTTAAATTAAAAACAAGTTTACAATCAAGCGACCGTGTACTATACTGAAGAAAGAAATCAGTATGGAGGAAGAACAATGAGTTTGATACGGGAAATAAAGGAACAGGTATTGCAGGGAAATCAGATTGCAAAGGCAGAGGCTTTGCAGTTATATGGGGAACCATTGGAGGAATTATGCCTTGCGGCAGACGAGATCCGTTGCCAGTTTTGTGGAAATAGATTTGATCTTTGTACGATCATTAATGGAAAGAGCGGCAGATGTTCAGAAAACTGTAAATATTGTGCACAGTCAGCCTGTTACCATACAGAAATTGAAGAATATCCGCTGCTTGCAGTGGAGAAGATCAAAGAGCAGGCGAAATACAATGAAGAAAGAGGAGTCCTGCGTTATTCGATCGTAACTTCCGGAAAAGCATTGAATGACACGGAAGTGGAACATGTCTGCGAAAGCGTCCGGGAAATCCACAAAGAATCAAAGATCAAGGTCTGTGTGTCCGGCGGCCTTTTGAATGAAACTCAGTTTCGAAAATTAAAACAGGCAGGCGTCACAAGAGTGCATAATAATCTGGAGACATCCCGACAGAATTTTCCGAATGTCTGTACCACTCATACTTATGAAGACAAGATCGCAGCGATCCGCGCAGCTTGGAAAGCCGGACTGGAGGTGTGCAGCGGAGGAATCATGGGATTGGGAGAGACCGTGGAGGACCGGATCGATCTTGCATTGGAAGTCCGAAAATTAGGAGTCAAATCCATGCCTGTAAATTTACTGAATCCAATTCCGGGGACACCTTATGAGCATAATCCGGTTCTTACGACAGAAGAAATGCGTCGGATCGTTGCAGTTTTCCGGTTTTTGCTTCCGGATGCATGGATTCGCCTTGCAGGAGGAAGAGGGCTTCTCCCGGATAAAGGCAGATCCTGCTTTACATCCGGGGCAAATGCTGCAATTTCAGGAGACATGCTGACAACTGCGGGAATCACCATTGAGCGGGATATGCAGATGTTAGGAGAACTCGGCTACATTGTGAAATAAAGAAACTTTGGAAATAGAGGAAAAGTGGAAGTGAATTTCATTTTTTTCTCTATTTTTCTTTACAAACAAATATTTTTTGTTATAATAAGTTAGTTAAAACTAATAAAAGTTAAATAAAAGTAATTTTAAGGAGATGAAAAATGTTTGTATTGGGGAAAGTATTAAGTACAGCAGCAGTTTTACTGTGCATATTGTGTCTGGCAGCTCCGCTGAAAAAAACAGAGGCAGGACAGAAAATAAAAGGACTTCGGATACTGCTGAAGCCGCATGTGTTATATGGCTGGCTGCTGCTTGTTATAGGACTTATGCATGGGATTATGGCAGGTAAGAACCCGGGGATGATCAGTGGCAAGCTGGTATGGATGGTATTGCTTGTTCTGCTTCTTGCGGCCTGTCTGAAAAGCCGGATGAAAAAATCTGTCTGGATGTTTCTGCACAGATCCTTATCTGTTGTTTTTGCAGCAGGAATCGTATTTCATATTGCGTATGCAGTGATATTCTAAAACTGCAGTTTTTGTTTCCTCCTTGTAAATATTTCTGACTGACGTTATACTCAGAACAGAAAGTATTTTCACTAGAGGAAGGACTAAAGAGAGAATGACGATCAAACAGAAAAAAACAATTGCAATAGCAGCAACCGGCGGGACCATAGCCGGAACCGGAGAAGCGGGAAAGACGGCAGTCTATCATGCGGGAGAGATGAATGTGGAGTCGATTCTTGAGACAATCCCGATGATTCAGAATGTTGCAGATATTGAGACGGTACAGTTGTTTAATGTGGACAGCAATGAGATGGATGAAGAGAAGTGGATCACGCTGGCGAATCAGCTCAATGAGCTGGCAGCCCGTCCGGATATCGATGGAATTGTGGTCACACATGGAACAGATACCCTGGATGAGACCGCATATTTTTTAAATCTGACAGTATATACACAGAAGCCCGTAGTACTTACAGGAGCAATGCGTCCGGCCACAGCCACCAGTGCAGACGGACCGTTTAATCTGTATCAGGCAGTCTGTCTGGCGGCCAGCGATGATGCCAGAGGACAGGGTGTGATGGCTGTGTTTTCCAACACAATCTATTCAGGAAGAGATATTCAGAAAGTAAATAATTACAAGACAGATGCATTTGATCAGAACGCATTCGGCTGCCTGGGATATATGCAGGATGAGACTGCGTATTTCTTTTCCAGAAGCTTTAAGACACATACCATGCAGTCTATTTTTGCTCTGCGCAGGCTGGAAAGTCTGGCGAAAGTAGCCGTGGTTTATTTTTATGCAGGCGCAGATGAGAAAATCCTGGATTATCTGGCAGAGACACATGAAGGGATCGTGATCGTGGGATCCGGCAGCGGTAATTATAACCGGAAATGGATGAAAACGATGGAGAAACTGGCAGAAAAAGGAACAGTGTTTGTCAGGGCATCCAGAGTGTCACAGGGAATTGTATTTGATGACAGAGTGTTTGATCCGATGGATGTCTGCATTGGAGCGAATACGTTGTCCGGGCAGAAAGCGAGGGTTCTTTTGATGCTTGCACTGACGATTACAAAAGATGTAAAACAGATTCGAAATATCTTCAATCAATATTAGAATGGATGCGGCGTATAGATTGACAAAAGTATGGTTTGTATTATAATAGATAATACAAACCATACTTTTTTAATGAAACGGAGGAACGTAAAATGTGGATCGTAATCTTTTTAGGAGGCGCATTGCTCACAGGCTATGCGCTGTACCGTCAGGCAGTCAGAGAATCGGGCAGCAGATTTCAGTGTCGTCACTGCGGACATACGTTTCGGACAGAGTGGAAAAATCTGTTTCTTGCCACACACAGCTGGGGAGAATATAAATTAAAGTGTCCGAACTGTGGTGCCGCGGATTATTGTGCAAATCTGGATAAAAAGAAGAAAAAATGAAAAGAAAGAAGGGGGACTACAGGGATGTTGATTCGATTGGATATGGCAAGTGCTACTCCGATTTATGTGCAGCTGCGCAATCAGATTGTGATGGGAATCGGCACGGGTGCATTGAAGGTCGGGGAAAAGCTTCCGACTGTCCGGCAGATGGCGGCAGATGCGGGAGTCAACACCATGACGGTAAATAAAACCTATCAGCTGTTGAAGGCGGAAGGGTTTATTGAGATTGACAGAAGAAGAGGTGCAGTTGTGAATCCGGTGGAGGATACGGCGGGAGTTTTCCGGGAAAAACTGGAAGGAGAGCTTGCACTTCTGGGTGCAGAGGCAAAAATAAAGGGAATGAACGAGCAGGAGTTTCTGCAGCTGTGTGAGACAATTTTTGAGAGTTTATCCGGGCAGACCGGAAGCCTCCGGTTTGGATAAGGGGAAGGACGGTGCATGATGTATGGGATACGAGATTGTGATGTGTGTGATGGCTCTGTTTGTGAATCTCCTGGTCGTGGGATGTTTTGCGCTGGTTTACGGAACAAAGATGAAGTATGAAAATGGTATGCTTTTTGGGATTCATATGCCAAAAGAAGCACAGAAGGATCCGGAAGTGAAGATATTGATGGAGCAGTATGCAGTTCGAATGAAAAAATTTTACTGGTGGAATGTGGCAGGTGCCGTATTGTCAGGTCTGCTGGCATTTAGCTATACTTCCATCTTTATGTTTGGATGGATGTTCTGGATTTTTGAATTTACAATCGGAAGTATGGGTTTTCTCTGTATGAATCATCGGAAACTTTATGACATCAAAGTAAAGCATCAGTGGTTTGCAGCAGAAGGTGCGGACATCGTTGTGATCGATACCGGAGCAAGTGCAAAGGCAGAGGAGAAGCGGATTCCGGCAGTCTGGCATCTGCCTGCAGTTGTGATCCTGGCATGGCTTTGCTTTTTGCCGGGGATGCGAAGATGGGTACAGGAAGAGGCAGCAAATATACTGGTTCCGGGAATGGCACTGCTGACGGCAGGTTTATTCTGGGTATTGCACATCTGGACCAACCGCAGACGGTGTGAGCCATACAGTGAAAATACGCAGATCAATACAGCGATCCATGTCAGGGAGAGAAGAATGTGGGCATGGATCTGGCTTGTGGGAACATATACAAGTCTGATCGGTATGGGAGAAATTCTCTGGCAGATTTCCCGTAAAGGATATCTGGATGTTGTGGATACGATCATTTGTGTCATATTCAGTATGGCAGGCGGTCTGTTTATACTTGCGGCAATCCTGTGGATGATGAAAAAGCGGCAGGAGCTTTTGAAAACAGAAGAGCCGCTTTCCTATGTGGATGATGATATTTACTGGAAAAACGGCTGGTATAACAATCCGCGGGACAGACGCTGGGTGGTTCCTAGCAGAATGTGCAGTTCGAACTATTCTTTTAATATGGGAAAACCGGGTGTCCGTTATCTGACAGGAGCACTGGGGAGTGTGATCGTCATCGGCGTTTTGTGGCTGGTTGTTGTGTTTTTCAGGATGGATTTTGTCCGTCCGCAGCTATCTATAGATGGAAACCAGGTGACAGTCAGAAGTGCTGAATATGGGATTTCTTTTGACAGAAAAGAGATAGAAGATGCAGAGCTTCTGGAAAGCTTGCCGGAAGAAGATTTTGTGAGGATTAACGGACTTTCTGACAGCCGTCAGCTTCTTGGAAAATTCAAAGGCGAAGAGTCCGGAAAGGCGATGTTTTATATCCGGCGTGGAGAGACACCGGTTTTAAAGATCAAACTTCCGGAATATACAGTTTTTATCAACAGTGAAGAATCCGGGAAAGTGAAGGAATGGTACGAGGAACTTTCCTCTTGATTTCATATTTTTTTCGTGATATACTTCTCCTAAAAATTTGAAATGATTTTTAGGAGGAGTATTTTTTATGGACGCAGACCCTGCAGGGAACAAGATTATTTTTGACTTATGTATCTTATTATTTTTCACATTGATGAATGCTTTTTTCGCCGGAGCAGAGATGGCAGTTGTTTCCGTGAATCACAACCGGATCCGCAGTCTTGCCGCAGAGGGCAATAAAAAAGCAGTCGTTATCCAAGGTCTTTTCGAAGATTCCACGAAGTTTCTTTCAACGATTCAGGTAGCAATTACATTTGCCGGATTCTATTCCAGTGCTTCAGCGGCGTCGAGCATTTCACCGGTATTGAGTGCATGGATGGAACAAAGAGGAATTCCATATAGTACAGCGATTGCGTCAAATGGAGTGACGCTTGTTTTGATGTTTTTTAATCTGGTATTCGGAGAACTTGTGCCAAAGAGGATCGCGCTGCAGAAGGCAGAACAGTTCTGTATGATCACAGTGATGCCGATCCATTATATTTCTAAGATTTTGTCTCCGTTTATCAAACTGCTTTCTATCTCGACAAAGGGAGTGTTAAAATTGCTCCGCATGAAGACGGAAGATCAGGAAGAGATCGTTACAGAGGAAGAAATCAAAGCAATGCTGAAGATGGGAGCAGAATCCGGTACGGTCGAAGACAGCGAACGGGAAATGATCAATTCGGTATTTTCTTTCGGCGATAAGAGCGCAAGAGAGTTGATGGTGCCGAGAAGAGAAGTGTTTGCTGTGGATATTGAGGATCCGGATGAGGAGATTCTAGATGCAGTTCTGGAATCCAGACATTCGAGAATTCCGGTTTATGAAGAAACTGTGGACAATATTATCGGAATTCTTCATGCCAAAGATGTGATGATCGAAATGCGGAAAAAAACGACCAGAGAAATTGAAATCCGCGGGCTTTTGAGAGAAGTGTTTTTTGTGCCGGATACAAAAGATGCCGATGATCTGTTTCGGGAACTTCAGGCATCCAGAAGGCATATGGCGGTGTTGGTGGATGAGTATGGCGGATTCTCCGGAATCATTACAGTAGAGGATCTGGTGGAGGCAATCATGGGAGATATTCATGAAGAAGATGAAGTCGAAGAACCGGAAATCCAACAGCTTTCGGATGAAGAGTACCTGGTGGACGGAGGTATCCTGCTGGAAGATTTGAACGAGGAGTTGCCGTTGTCTCTGTTCTCGGAAAACTATGACACACTGTCGGGCTACATGATTGAAAATCTGGGATATATTCCAAAAGAAAATGAGCCGGCCTCTGTTTTGGAAGGTGAGTGGCAGCTGCGTGTAGAACAGGTGAAAGATAACCGCATTGCGAGGGTACATGTTTCCAGGTGCATGGGGCATGTATCAGAAAAGTAATAAGTAATTATTAGGAAAAGTAAGTAACAGATGCTCTGGAAAAGGTGGATTTATATTGAATTCTAATAAATTCAAAGTTATAATAAGGCTGTATTTATAAATAGAATTCGTAATCAAAGGAGACCATCTATATGAAAATGTTATCAATCGAGCAGGAATTGAAAAATAATTCTTATCCGGGAAGAGGAATCATCCTTGGAAAAAGCGAAGATGGAACAAAAGCGGTTGCCGCTTATTTTATCATGGGAAGAAGCGAAAACAGCCGCAATCGTGTTTTCGTAGAAGAAGGACAGGGAATCCGCACACAGGCATTTGATCCTTCCAAGCTGACAGATCCGAGCCTGATCATTTATGCACCGGTTCGTGTACTGGGCAATAAGACGATCGTGACAAACGGAGATCAGACAGATACAATCTACGAGGGCATGGACAAGCAGATGACATTTGAACAGTCTCTCAGAAGCAGAGAGTTTGAGCCGGATGGTCCGAACTATACACCTCGTATTTCCGGAATTATGCATCTTGAGAATGGAACATACAACTATGCAATGTCCATCTTAAAGAGCAATAACGGAAATCCGGATGCCTGCAACCGTTACACATTTGCATACGAGAACCCGGTTGCCGGAGAAGGACACTTTATTCATACATATATGCATGACGGCAATCCGCTTCCGAGTTTTGAAGGAGAGCCAAAACTGATTTCTGTACCGAACAGAATCGAAGAATTTACAGATCTTCTGTGGAACAGTCTGAATGAAGAGAACAAGGTTTCTCTGTTCGTTCGCTATATCGATATTGCAACTGGGGATATCGAGACAAAGATTGTGAATAAAAATCAATAATTACAGATAGAGTGTGGATAAAGGAGAAGAAAATGAAAGAATTAGAATTAAAATATGGATGTAATCCGAATCAGAAACCGGCAAAGATCGCAGTCAATGACGGAAGAGACCTTCCGATCGAGGTTCTCTGCGGAAGACCGGGATATATCAACTTTATGGATGCGTTTAACGGCTGGCAGTTGGTATCTGAATTGAAAAAAGCAACCGGACTTCCGGCAGCCACTTCTTTCAAGCACGTATCCCCGGCAGGGGCAGCAGTAGGACTTCCTTTGAGCGATACCCTTGCAAAGATCTACTGGGTGGATGATCTGGGAGAACTTTCTCCGCTTGCATGTGCTTATGCAAGAGCAAGAGGTGCAGACAGAATGTCTTCCTTTGGAGACTTTATTGCACTTTCTGATGTGTGTGATGTATCGACTGCAAAGCTGATTAAAAGAGAAGTATCTGACGGTGTGATCGCACCGGGATATGAGCCGGAGGCACTGGAAATCCTCAAAGAGAAGAAAAAGGGAAATTATAATGTGATCCAGATCGATCCAAACTATGTTCCGGCACCGATCGAACACAAAGATGTATTTGGTATCCAGTTTGAGCAGGGAAGAAATGAGCTGGTGATCGATGACGCGCTGTTTGCAAATGTTGTGACAGAGAACAAAGAGATTCCGGAAGCAGCAAAAAGAGATCTGGCGATTTCTATGATCACACTGAAGTATACACAGTCTAACTCTGTATGCTATGTAAAAGACGGACAGGCGATCGGAATCGGAGCAGGACAGCAGTCCAGAATCCACTGTACACGACTGGCAGGAACAAAAGCGGACAACTGGTTCCTGCGTCAGAGCCCGCAGGTATTAGGGCTGCAGTTTGTAGACGGAATCAAACGTGCGGACAGAGACAACGCAATCGATCTGTATATCGGAGAAGATTATATGGATGTTCTGGCAGACGGAGCATGGGAGAATATCTTCAAAGTAAAACCGGAAGTATTCACAAGAGAAGAAAAGAGAGCATGGCTGGATCAGATGACAGACGTGGCACTTGGATCCGATGCATTCTTCCCATTTGGAGATAATATAGAGCGTGCACACAGAAGCGGTGTAAAGTATATCGCACAGCCGGGCGGTTCTGTAAGAGATGACAATGTGATCGAAACATGTAATAAATACAAAATGGCAATGGCATTTACAGGAATTCGTTTATTCCATCACTAAAATGTGGTAAAATCCGTATGACGGGGAAATTTCAAGTACCCGGCATACGGATTTTTTGTATAAGAAATGATAGAAGATAAATGATGTCTGATGGAGGGAAGAAGCGATGATAATAGAAACAAGAAGCGCACAGGAGACATTTCAGCTTGGAAAAGAACTGGGCGAGAAGGCATATCCTGGACAGGTGTTTACGCTGACCGGAGATCTTGGTGTTGGGAAAACCGTGTTTACGCAGGGCTTTGCAGCCGGTCTTGGAATTACAGAGCCGGTTAATAGTCCGACATTTACGATCGTACAGGTGTATGAGGAAGGCAGACTGCCATTTTATCATTTTGACGTATATCGCATTGGAGATGTGGAAGAAATGGATGAAGTGGGATTCGAAGATTATGTGATGGGGGAAGGAGTTTCCCTGATCGAATGGGCAAACTTAATTGAGGAGATACTTCCCCAAAAACGGACGGAGATCACCATCGAGAAGAATCTGGAAGAAGGATTTGATTACCGGAAAATTACTGTGGAGGAAACGATTTAGGCAAATCTGTTTGCACAATTTCGGAAAACACGGTAACATAGAAGCGATAAGAAAAAAAAGAGAGGAAATAGAGTATGCGGGTATTGGCAATAGACAGTTCCGGGCTGACTGCGACTGTTGCGGTTGTAGAAGACACTCAGACTGTTGCAGAATATACGATCAATTATAAAAAGACACATTCACAGACCTTACTTCCCATGATCGATGAAGTGGTGAAGATGACAGAGTTGGATTTGAATACCATTGATGCCATTGCGGTGGCAGGGGGACCGGGATCCTTTACTGGGCTTCGCATTGGATCTGCGACGGCAAAAGGTCTGGGGTTTGCGTTGAACAAACCTCTGATTCATGTGCCGACAGTGGACGGACTGGCTTATAATGTATATGGATGTGAGGATATCATCTGTCCGATCATGGATGCAAGGCGCAATCAGGTGTATACAGGGATTTATACATTTTCAAAAAAGGCGGGAACAAAAGAGGGGAGCAATCTGGTAGAACCGGTCTTTCAGGTGATCAAGATGCAGATGGCGGTTTCGATCGAAGAACTGGCAGAGCGTTTGAACCGTTACCGCCGTCCTGTTGTATTTTTAGGAGACGGCGTACCGGTTTATGAGAATATTCTGGCAGAAAAGCTGACGGTTCCGTATTCTTTTGCACCTGCGTATATGAACCGGCAGAGAGCAGCCGTTGTGGGAACGCTTGGAATCCAGTATTACAAAGCGGGAAAATTTGAAACAGCAGAGGAGCATCGTCCGGATTATCTGCGTGTTTCTCAGGCAGAGCGGGAACGCGCTCAGCGTGAGAAAGAAGCAGAGATTATAGTACGAGAGTTGAAAGTGGAAGATTCTGCGGCAGTTGCGGAGATGGAGCAGCAGATTTTTTCGGATCCGTGGAGTGAAAAAAGTGTGATGGAGACTGTGCAGCAGAAACAGTCTGTTTGCTTTGCGGCGGAAAAAGCGGGACATATTCTGGGATATCTGCTTGTGTACCATGCGGCAGATGAGGCGGAGATCGCAAGGATCGCAGTGCAGAAAGAAGCACGCAGACAAGGGGCTGCCGGTAAACTGATGCAGGCGCTTGAACACTATTGTGAAGAACACAAGATGGAAAAACTTCTTCTGGATGTGAGGGAGAGTAACGAGGCGGCGCGCAGCTTCTATACGAAAAACGGATTCGTGGAGGATGGCATTCGACAGGGATTTTATACAAACCCGTCTGAAGATGCGGTTTTGATGAGCAGACAGCTTGGTGCAGATGTCTGATGGATTTCAAAAGAATGCTTATAGAATCACTGGAAGTGCCGGAAGCAGTTCCCAGTAGGAATTGCGGCGATATCCGGCTATAATGTAGGCGTAGCAAAAAGAAAATCCGAACATCACAGGAGGAAATTTTATGCGCCAGTATGAATTAAAAGAACAAAAAGAAATCAGCAAAATGATTTGTAATCAATGTGGAAAAGAAATTCCGGTATCCGGCGGACATGCGATGGAAGGGGTGTTCCGTGTGGATTATGAATGGGGGTATTTCTCTGAAAAAGACGGGGAAAGGCACTCCTTTGATCTGTGTGAAGCGTGTTATGATAAGCTGCTTCGATCTTTTCAGATACCGGTGGAAATAGAGGGATAATATGTTAGATGTATGTTTGCTTGGAAGCGGCGGGATGATGCCGCTTCCTTATCGCTGGCTGACGGCGCTGATGACACGGTTCAACGGCAGCAGCCTGCTGATCGACTGCGGGGAAGGAACGCAGATTGCGATCAAAGAAAAAGGATGGAGTTTTAAGCCGATTGATGTGATCTGTTTTACACATTATCATGGAGATCATATCAGCGGTCTTCCGGGGCTTCTTCTCACCATGGGAAATGCAGACCGGAAAGAACCACTGACTTTGATCGGACCCAAAGGGCTGGAACGTGTGGTATCTGCGCTCCGCGTGATCGCACCGGAACTGCCGTTTCCGATCATTTATAAAGAAATCGAGGGGGCAGAGCAGACTTTTGAATTAAACGGATATCGCCTGAAAGCATTTCGGGTGAACCATAACGTTCTCTGCTATGGTTATACAATGGAGATCGACCGTGCAGGAAAATTTGATGTGGAGCGTGCAAAAGAACAGGAAATTCCGCAGAAGTATTGGAAGCATCTTCAAAAAGGTGAAACGATCGAGACGGGAAATGGAATCCTGACTCCGGATATGGTGCTTGGACCGCCGAGAAAAGGGTTAAAACTTACGTATACAACAGACACGAGACCGACGAACTCTATCCGGGAAAATGCGAAGGATTCTGACTTGTTTATCTGCGAAGGGATGTATGGAGAAAAAGAAAAAGCAGCCAAAGCAGTAGAATATAAGCATATGACATTTTATGAAGCGGCACACCTGGCAAAGGACGCACAGGTGAAAGAAATGTGGCTGACCCATTACAGTCCGTCCCTGACAAGACCGGAAGAGTATATGGATGAAGTACGCCGGATCTTTCCGGAAGCCAAGGCGGGAAAAGACAGAATGTCCAGAGAACTGGCATTTGAGTAGAAAGAGGTTTGCAGTATGAAAGAAATCAGAGATATCAATATATTAGCGATCGAGAGTTCCTGTGATGAAACAGCGGCAGCAGTGATCCACAACGGAAGAGAAGTGCGCTCCAATGTTATTTCTTCCCAGATTGAACTGCACAAACTGTACGGAGGCGTTGTGCCTGAGATTGCATCCAGAAAGCATATTGAAAAGATCAACCAGGTGATAGAGGAAGCTTTAAACGAGGCAAACGTGACATTGGACGATATCGATGCCATCGGGGTCACTTACGGTCCTGGACTTGTTGGGGCTCTTCTGGTCGGTGTGGCAGAGGCAAAAGCGATTGCCTATGCCAAAAATCTTCCGTTGGTAGGGGTGCATCATATCGAGGGACACATTTCTGCCAATTACATTGAAAATCCGGATCTGGAGCCGCCATTTTTGTGTCTTGTGGTATCCGGCGGACATACCCATCTGGTCTGTGTGAAAGAATATGGAAAATACGAGATTCTGGGGCGCACCCGCGATGATGCTGCGGGAGAAGCCTACGATAAAGTGGCGAGAGCCATCGGGCTTGGATATCCGGGCGGGCCCAAAATCGACCGGATCGCAAAAGAAGGAAATCCGGACGCCATTCAGTTTCCGAAGGCGCACATGGATTCCGAATATGATTTCAGTTTCAGTGGCCTGAAATCTTCCGTGTTAAACTACATAAACGGATGCAAGATGAAAGGAGAATCCTACAATCCGGCGGATATTGCGGCATCCTTCCAGAAAGCGGTTGTGGAAGTACTGGTAGAAAATTCCATGCATGCAGTAGAAAAATACGGAATGAATAAATTTGCGATTGCGGGCGGTGTGGCATCCAACAGCGCTCTCCGTCAGGCGATGCAGGATGCCTGTGAAAAACGCGGCGTGAAATTTTATCATCCGTCACCGATTTTCTGTACAGATAATGCGGCGATGATCGGAGTGGCAGCATATTATGAATATCTGGCAGGAACAAGGCACGGGCTGGATCTAAACGCAGTTCCGAATCTGAAACTCGGAGAAAGATAAAGGATATGAAAGAAAAAGAATTTGTAACAGCAATCGTTCTGGCAGCAGGCAGAGGAACGCGGATGGGAACCAAAATCCAAAAACAGTATCTGGATCTGTGTGGAAAACCGGTTCTCTATTATTCCCTGCATGCATTTCAGGAATCACCGGTCATTGACGAGATTTTGTTGGTGACAGGAGAACAGGAGATCGAGTACTGCCGGAAAGAAATCGTAGAAAAATATCAGTTTACAAAAGTAAGAAAAATATTACCCGGAGGGGCAGAACGTTATCTCTCTGTATGGAACGGAATCCAGGAAGCAGAAAATAAAGGATATCTCTTTATCCACGATGGCGCCAGACCATTTGTAGACGAAGAGATGATAGAACGCGTATATGAACAGGTGCAGAAAGAAAAAGCCTGTGTAGTCGGCATGCCGGTCAAAGATACCATTAAAATTGCGGATGAAAAAGAATACGTCAAGACAACGCCGGACAGAAGCACAGTGTGGATGATACAGACCCCTCAGGTATTTTCTTACGATATCGTAAAAGGTGCTTACGAGATGCTGATGCGGGAACAACAGATTTCCGTGACAGATGATGCCATGGTTGTGGAACAGATGCTGAATCATCCCATCCGTCTGGTGTATGGTTCGTATGAAAATATCAAGATCACAACACCGGAAGATCTGGAGATGGCAGAAGTGTTTTTGAAAAGACGAAAAAAGTAAATGATGTATGCAAGAGGCTGGGAGTTTCCGGCCTTTTTCTTTTGGCAAAATGAAACTTTTGACCGAAAAGAACTGTATGTATAGATAGAAAGGGGGGATGCAAGATGGTAAAAAAGAGATTGATACTTCAACTGCAACAAAAAGAAATTGCCGCATTAGAAGAAATTATCCAAACGTATCATAATTATGTAGCAAAAATTGTATATTCGATTCTTTCTTTTTATTCGACAGAAATAGATATACAGGCAGTGATCAATCAGGTGTTTTTTTGCTTTGGGAAAAGGCAGAACAGATAGATACAAATAAATGTGAAGACATTAAGTGCTATCTGGCTGCGATTGCCAAACATGAGGCGATCAATGAAAGAAACAAAATTCGTCCGCATGTTGAATTGGATGAAAATGTGATTGGAAACAGTGCAAAAGTATTTGCAGATATTGAGTTACGAGAGGTAATATATTCTGCACTTCAACAGTTGAAAACAGAATATCAGATTATATTGTTGAAATATTATTATCAGGAAAAGTTGATTCGGGAAATTGCATCAGAAGAGGGAATCCCAGAGTCTACAGTAAAAACAAAATTAAAAAGAGGCAGGGAAAAGCTGAAGGAAATCTTGATAAAGGAGTGCGTCATTGATGAAAATGAATTATAGTGATATGTTTGACTGTATTTCTGATAAAAGTGCTGAAATTTTGAATGAATATGAAGAATACGAGCTAGATACTGTTTTTTCTGCAGTTAATACTGAAAAAGTGGTAATTTCTAAGATTATGAATAGAGTACCTTCGGTAAAAAAGAAAAGTCTGGAAATGGCGAATATTACTTGCAGCGGCAATGATATTATCAGCTTCATCAATTGTATTTGCAGTGAAATATTGGCAGTTTCCAAATGATGGAGGAAGACAGCTGGTAACGGAGGAAAATCGTGAATTGATAGGAGAAAGCATACAAGGAACAGCATTGGTTTATGATTCGGAAGGAAATCTTATAAACAAAGAAGATGCGGAAAGTGTATCAGGGCTCTATGATTGGGAAAATTGTCCAATGATTCAACAAATAGAGGATGAAACTGCAATTCCGAGTACATTTACAGTAATCCCAGTGAAAAAAAGAGGGACACAATATCAAATCCCAGAAGTGATGTTTACCAGTGAAGCGCTTGTGATTTTTACAAAGGAAGACGGAAGTGGATGGGAATTAAGCGAAGGTGATGAGATTCAAATTCATCTGGAAGAATACGAAACAAAGGATTTTCGGGTAGAAGGACAAATGATCGGATACAAATTGATCCATAACGGAGAATTAAAAAAAGCAGAAGATGTACGAGAAGGACTCAGACAAAATTGCATACTGTCTGCAACTGAAAAAGGGGAGTATTATCCATGTTTGATCGGCAGAAGCTCTGATATTACAACGCTGAAAAATGGAACTATTACAGTTATCGAAAAATAGAAGTGAATATATAGCGGCAGCCATAATAAAGAAAGATGCAATCAGCTGCCGCGACATTGATTATTCCTGTTCCAATTGTGTTTGTGTAAGCGCTATATTTGCGCAGTGTCATTTCTTAATTGTAGGCAGAAATTATTTGTGCAGAGATAGTTACGAAAGAAGAGTTAATGGCCATCGCACGAAAAAAATAAAAAAAGTGAAAAAAGGTGTTGACATTTCAGATAGTATTATGCTAGAATACACATTGTCGCGAGGGCGAACAAGACAATTTAACCTGTGAAATGACAGGAAGTTTGGAGAGGTATCGAAGTGGTCATAACGAGGCGGTCTTGAAAACCGTTTGTCCGAGAGGGCGCGTGGGTTCGAATCCCACCCTCTCCGCTTGGGAAGTTCAGAATTGAATGGACTTCCTTTTGTTTTCCTTGAAGGTGCGCATGCACAACTGAGAAGATTGAGGCATATGACGACAAACGAGGAATGAGTGAGAAAAGTATAGCGTGTATAATACGCGGGCATTTTGGAGAAGTACCCAAGCTGGCCGAAGGGGCTCCCCTGGAAAGGGAGTAGGTCGTTAGTAGCGGCGCGAGGGTTCAAATCCCTCCTTCTCCGTTGCTTTCTGAACAAGAAAGCGCACATCAAATACCTACATCAAAAACTTAAAAAAGTTCTTGACAAAGGGGGGCGGATGTGATAATCTAAATAGGCTGACTTGTGAGGGAGAAAAAATCCGGAACAGACAG
>ENA-OVIX01000025-OVIX01000025.1-human-gut-metagenome-genome-assembly--contig:-NODE-25-length-96304-cov-20.3205_pt1 | contig 96304 bp, 96 predicted proteins | sample MGYA00248638_ERZ507555 | MGnify/ENA primary metagenome ERZ507555 (study PRJEB26165, sample SAMN02676130) | human gut metagenome | isolation source: stool | host: Homo sapiens | place: USA | study: EMG...
GTATAAAAAAAGATTGCAATGTATAATTCTTTTTTACCATACATTGCAATCTTTTGGAATACTATGTTCTAACTAAATGGCATTGGCCCGAAGGCCCTCCCCCTGCACCCCCACCCTCTTGGGCACGGAAGTAGTTCTTCGTTGTTGTGTGCGCTGCGTTGTTGACTTTTGTCTGTATGCTGCGGTACTCAGAATGGAACGTTGTGCCGATCTGGTTTCTGTATTCTTCGGTACTTATGGTGGTATGCCGTGCCGATCCCGTTTCTGTATTCTTCGATACTTATAGGAATATTCTGTACCGGTCTGACATTTCAGGACAGGACGCCCAGTCCGTTTCCATCCCCCGCATGTTTTTTCCTGTCGGTTGGAAGCGTCAGCCAGAGGAAGGTGGCATCGGGCCGGGCTGCTGCGGAGGAGGGGTGATTACTACTTGGGCTGCGGGAGACGGCGTTATTGCGGCAGGGCCTGCTGTCTGAGCCGGAGGCGAGTTCTGGCCCTGCCACAATGCTTTTAGCCGTCTCACGGAGCCCTAGTAGTATCCCCCGACGGAGTCCCTGCCCGGTGCGATGCCACCTTCCTCTGGCGTCCCTCGACCACATCCACCTCTCAAAACCTCAAAAAACATCCCCAACTGCATCCACTCCCGGGCCAATGCCACCTTCCTCTGGCGTCCCTCAACCACATCCACCTCTCAAAACCTCAAAAACATCCCCGACTGCATCCACTCCCGGAGCGATGCCTCCTTTCTCTGGCGTCCCTCAACCACATCCACCTAACGAAACCTCAAAAACATCCCCGACTGCATCCACTCCCGGAGCGATGCCACCTTCCTCTGGCGTCCCTCAACCACATCCACCTAACGAAACCTCAAACGTATCCCCGCCTGCTTCCAATGCTAAGAGCAGACGTCAAAAAAATCTCTCGCACAGACATGAGACTCCGGCATTCTCTTTCCCTGGCCTTCCATAAAAAAATAAAATGTATTATACTTATTAACAAGCGGATAAAAACATCCGCCGCTGTTTATGGCAAATATCACACAAAGGGAGGTTTTTATCATGGAATACAGACGTTTCGGAAACACAATCTATCTTCGTCTTGATCCGAAGGAAGAGATCCTGGAGGAGATCGGCAAGGTTGCAAAAAAAGAGAATATCCGCCTTGCACAGGTCACAGGCCTTGGCGCCATCAATGATTTCACTGCAGGCGTATACAACACAGTGACAAAGGAATACCACTCTATTCAATTCCAGGGAGCGTTTGAGATCGTATCACTTACCGGTACCGTTACCCGCAAAGACGGTGACGTTTATCTTCATCTCCATATCGCAGCCGGTGACGAGGAAGGCCATGTACACGGCGGTCATCTGAACCGTGCCATCATCAGCGCTACTGCCGAGATTCAGATCCAGGTGATCGACGGAGAGATTGGCCGTGAGTTCAGTCAGGAGATCGGTCTGAATCTGTTTAAATTCTGATTTTGCCAGAGGGATCCCGGACACAGTCTACTGCTTTACAGTTTAAAAATTTCATCACACATAAAAAGGGTAAGACTACACAGCATAATGCTGTCAGCTCACCCTTTTCTTTAGCTTCAATATTGCCCTCTTCCGCAATATCTGCAATGCTATCACTGCTGTCGCCAAACTCTTCCGCACTCTCTGTCACGGTTCCGGCTTCCGCCAGCGGCATTTCCTCCTGTGCATAGGCCGTCACGGTTCCCGCTGACAGAGATGTGACTGTCACAGACGTCGCAAGCAGCCAGGCCATGATGGTACTCGTCTTTTTTCGCATACCTGTTCCTCCCTTTTCCTCTAATTCACTTTACAGTTTTCTATAAAGCTGATATCACTGTGAATTTGCCTGATATTTTCTGTTCTGTCAACAAAGTGGATTTTAACAGAATCTGGTCAAACAGCTATTCGCAATTGAAGCAGAGGACTTCCCTGATTCACCGACATTTACATTGACAAATTCCCCTGTTATGATATACTTTGATGATAAAACTATTTTATACTAAAATTATTTAACGAAAGCAAATGAATGTGAGGATCTGATCATTATGAAGAATTTTAAAATCGGTGATAAACTTACGAGATTTCCCCTGATCCAGGGTGGAATGGGCGTTGGTATCAGCCTTGGCCGTCTGGCAGGCACCGTTGCAAAGGAAGGCGGGATCGGAATCATTTCCACCGCTCAGATCGGCTACCGGGAAAAGGATTTCGACCGGAATACCGAAGAAGCCAACCAGCGGGCTATCCTGTCCGAGATGAAAAAAGCACGCAGGATTTCTCCTGACGGTATCATCGGCTACAACATCATGGTTGCACTGAAGGAGTACGCATCTCATGTAAAAGCCGCTGTCCATGCCGGCGCTGACCTGATCATCTCCGGTGCAGGACTTCCTACAGAGCTCCCTGCTCTTGTCAGCGGAAGCAAAACAAAGATTGCCCCCATCGTCTCAACGGACAAATCTGCAAAGGTTATCCTGAAATACTGGGAAAGAAAGTACAAGCGCACTGCAGATCTTGTGGTGATCGAAGGTCCCCAGGCAGGCGGTCATCTGGGCTTCCACAAGGAAGAGCTGGATTCCTATACACCGGAAGCCTACGACAATGAGATCCGAAAGATCGTCCAGACTGTAAAAAGCTATGCCGCAAAATTCGGCACGGAAATCCCTGTAGTAGCTGCCGGCGGCATCGCCACGCACGAGGATGTAAAGCATGTCCTTGATCTTGGTGTGGACGGCATTCAGGTCGCCACCCGTTTTATACCAACGGAAGAATGTGACGCAGACATCCGGCTGAAAGAATCCCTGATCCACGCCGCAAAGGACGACATTGCCATTGTAAAAAGTCCGGTAGGTATGCCGGGACGTGCCATTATGAATCCCTTCATGCAGCACGTCATGGCCGGTGAAAAAATCCCGCACAGTCCCTGCCACCGCTGCCTTGCCAAATGTTCCCCCGGCGAGATCCCTTACTGCATTACAGACAAGCTGATCGCCGCCGTAAAGGGCGACGTGGAAAACGGCCTGCTGTTCTGCGGAGCAAAGGCCTATATGGCAGATAAGATCGAAACCGTGCACGATGTGATCGCTGATCTGTTTGACACAGAATCGGAGTGCATCCGGCTGTCATAAAGATAAACCTGCGCCGCTAGGCGCACCTGAACAAAAAGCCCCTGCTTTCATTGCTTTTCGCAGTGAAAACAGGGACTTTTAGTTTTTCTACCGGTTATCGATCTTTTCCGGGTACATGTCATGCTCTGCAAGGCGTTTCCAGGCAATTTCCTCCCATCTGGTTCCGGCTTTTCCGTAATTGCAGTATGGATCAATGGAAATGCCGCCTCTCGGCGTAAATTTTCCCCAGACCTCAATGTATTTCGGATCCATAAGACGGATCAGATCCTTCATAATGATGTTCACGCAATCCTCATGAAAATCTCCGTGATTGCGGAAGCTGAAAAGATACAGCTTCAGAGATTTGCTCTCCACCATTTTTTCACCGGGTACGTAGGATATCGTGATCGTCGCGAAATCCGGCTGTCCGGTAATGGGACAAAGACTTGTAAATTCCGGGCAGTTAAATTTTACAAAGTAATCGTTGTCCGGGTGCTTGTTCAAAAATGTTTCCAGTACCTCCGGAGCATAATTGTCCGGATATTTTACTTTCTGATTTCCGAGAAGGGTGATCCCTTCTTTTTCCAGGTTTTCTCTGCTCATATTTTTTTCCTTTCTATGGTCAGGCGGATATTTATGATCCGATCTATCTGTCAAGTGCCGGGTCCTTCACTCCATTGAGACGGAATGCCTCTGCTCTGTCAATACAGGTTCCGCACACACCGCAGGGCTTTTCGCCGCCTTCGTAACAGCTCCAGGTCAGTTCATAAGGAACATTCAGCTCCAGACCGGTTTTTACGACCTCTGCCTTTGTGCAGCTGACAAAAGGCGCCTCAACCTTCAGCTGGCCGCCGCTTCCCTGATAGATCGCCTCGTTGATCGCATTGTGAAACGCACTGCTGCAGTCCGGATATGCATTTCCGGCTGCATCATCCGCATGTGCTCCGTAATAGATCACACTGCAGTTTTTTGACAGCGCAATGCTTGCTGCCGAGGAAAGAAACAATCCGTTCCGGAACGGCACATAGGTTGAAACCGGTGAGCCATCGGTTTCCTTCAGCTGCTCTGCATAGCTTTCGTGCGGGATCTCTCTGTCTGAATGCTTCAGCAGCGAGCAGTCACTGTACCGGAAGATCGGCTCCAGATCCAGATAAAGATGCTCCACTCCGTAATATTCTGCTGTTTTTCTGGCAGCCTCGATTTCTTTTGTGTGCTTCTGTCCGTAAGCTACTGTTAATGCAATTACATTCTCTTTTCCATATTTGTTTACGGCAAGCCCCAGGCAGGTGGTGGAATCCACACCGCCGCTTGCAAGTACAAGTGCTTTCATAGCGTTCTCCTTTTCTGCGGTATTTCTTGTTATATTGTGATATGTTTTCCTGTCATACTCCCCGTTTCTGCGGGTCCCAGATCACCTTATGAAGCTGGATCTGAAGTTTTACATCGTTGAGCTTTTTTTCCATAAGGAAATCCACGATCTCCACCGGCTGGATCCTGCCAAATACAGGGCTGAAATAAACTGCCGTTTTTCCGACCAGCCTGTACTTTTCCAGGATTTCCAGGGCTTTTTCCATATCTCTGCGGCTGCTGACCACGAATTTCAGCGTATCCTCACTGCCCAGAAGCTCCAGATTGGAAAGGAGCATCTCTTTTTCCATGCCGCTGTCCGGTGCTTTATAATCCATGGTAAAGGACGGACGTTTTTTTAATATATGATAAGGCTTCAGATCTACGCTTCCATTGGTCTCAATCTCCACCCGCTGGGATGGATCCTCCAGGATTGCCTCGATCAGCTCCTCCATGCCTTTCCGTAAAAGTGGTTCCCCGCCTGTAAGTGTCACATTTTTTACGCCTGTTTCACGGATCCAGGAAAGGATCTCTTCTTCTGTCAGCCTTTCACTCTCACATCCCGGCTCATTTGCCCAGCTGGTATCACAATAGCTGCACTGAAGATTGCAGCCCTTAAACCGGATAAAAGCGGCAAGCTCTCCTGCCCGTCTGCCCTCTCCGTTGATGCTGACAAATTTCTCTACAACCTGATAGGTACTCATAGCCATACCGCCTCCGTTTCTTCTTCCGTTTCCCGGTAAGCTGCACAGTTATTTGGTGTTTCGTAAACAACAGCTCTTTTTACAGGATAGCCCTTTTCTTCCATTTTCCTGAAAAAATATTCTGAAAAATTCTCTGCTGTAGGGCGAAAGGGAACCTTCACCAGATGAAAGCCTTCTTCATCCAGTGCTTCCAGCGTTTTCGGACGTAATGTATTTTCTTCATAGATCAGCGTGTGATCCATGGAATCTGCCAGCTCCCGAAGATCCTTTTTCAGATCTCCGAAGTCTACCAGCATCCCTCGCCCCTGACCGTTTTTCTCCAGCTTCCGGCTTTCGATCTCAATCTCCACATGCCAGCGATGGCCATGGATATTGGAACATTTGCCGGTGTAACCGGACAGAAAGTGTGCCGAATCGAAATCTGCTTCTGTTTTTAACTGATACATAAATTTTTCCTCCTTCTGGATCTGTCACACCATCCGGATATTTCCATAAATAAAAAAAGCCGGGTTCCCGGCCTTGATCCAGTTAAAGTAAAAAAAGGGCAGACCCGCCACGAGTCTGCCCTGATTCTCACATCTTCTTCAGCCCTGGTTTTATTTATAGACAGGATGGTACAAACGAACTGTCTTATATTAATTTGTATGGTATTTCCGGAGATACTGCATCAAACAATAAATCGGACCAGATCATCCGCGTTCGCTGCTCACTCATGAGCGCAGTCGCTCCGCAACGATCTATGGGAACTTTCAGCTCCGGAATTACGGTAAATTTTCTGCAGAATTATCTTCTTCCGCAGCACTTCTTATATTTCTTACCGCTTCCGCACGGACACGGATCGTTCGGGTAGATTTTTCTTGCAGATGCCGGCTGCATCGGCATTGCTGTCGGCACAAAGCTGTTCGGCATTGCAGTGTGCGGCTTGCCTGTGGCAAACGGCCATACTGCTCCTGAGATCTCATTCGGTGTGTAACCGCGGAATTCCAGCATTCTTGTGTTATTGTTTGCCTCCATGATCAGCTTTGTAAATTTCTCAAGCTGCTCATCGTTAAACTGGATCCCCTTCTGGTTCAGGTTTTCCATGATCGCTGACATTCTGCCATCCATGGAGCATTCTTTGTAAATAAAGAACAGTACCTGATCCTTCACTGCATCGGAAACCTTCATCTCATCCAGCAGGAATCTGCCCAGTCTCTGGTAAGAAGCAGATTTTGTTGGATACCCGTTTTCGGAATAATCCAGGATCTCATCTACAGACGGAATATAGAATTTCCGTCCACCCTGACGTCTCTCGATATCCTTGTAGATGTTATTGACCAGTGCGGATTTCAGGATCAGCTGATCCTCCGCAAGCTCACAGATACAGGCCTTCTCCGGAATGGTATGATACAGCTCGATGAAGCTGTCATATCCGATGTCAAAGCCTTTTCTCTGCTTAAACATCTCATATACGGTCTTTGCCGGTGCAGATACATACAGATAGCTTACCATAATAAGGCAATCCTTCAGCCAGTTTACCTGGCTGCGAAGTGTCTGGAACTCCGGTGTATTGATCTGATCGTAAACAGCTACAACCTCTGCCGGAACTTCTGCGTAATCATCACTGTAGGAGACAAGGTAGCCCATATCGTTCAGCCATTCTAATGTATTCCACTCATCCTCTGTAACATGGAAGCATTTTCTCTGAATAGCCGCCTCAAAAGCCAGTACCTCCTGATCGTCTGCTACGAGGAAGCTTGCTTTCATAACCTCCGGTTTAAGAACCTCTGCGGCAACCTTTGCGGCGATCTCTTCCTGATCCATTCCCTTGCAGTGAAGTCCAAGCTCACCTGCAATGCTGAGAAGGTCTTCTTTACGATAGGACATGAGGAAATCTTTTACTGTAGGATTTCTTCTGCTGCCTGTGGCTGCCTCATCTGCTTTTGCAGCTCTGGCTGCTGCCTCTACTGCCGCTACTGTTGCAGCAATGTCTTCAGATGCTTTGGCTGTTTCCACCTCAGTTTCAACTGCTGCAGTGCATCCCAGCTCTGGTGCCTCTGTCCAGTACGGATCATCCTCACCCTTTACTTCTTTTATAATAGAAGGAGCTTCTGCTGTTCCCTCGTCTTTCTTCTCAATATCGACTCTGTATTCCGGAGCTTCCTTATCCGCACCATACTGACGGAAGGTAAACCATTTCTCGGAATCCATAAGCTCTGCAGTCTCTGTCTCGCCTGCATTTAATAATGTGAAATTATTCTTCGCTTCTCCGTCACCGTTCTCACGGATCTGTACTTTTTTCTGAAAAAATTCAATCTCATATAGGCTGCCTGCCGGATACTGAACCAGTTTTTCAAGCATGGCTGCCATATTTGCAAATGTAACGTCAGCCGCAACAGTACAACGTCTCCATACCGGCGGTTTCGTTCCTTTTCTTGTGATTTTTAACTGATAAAACATTCCTGTGTTCCTCTCCTGTAAATATATGCCGGATCAGGAGATACGAATAACTCCTGATCCGGCGTAAGCAACTTCCCCTATGTTATACAAAAATAGAGAAATTGTCAATATTTGAGAGGCTTCTACAACACAATATCATATTTCTCAACCTGGATCACAGCATTTCCGTCACTGTGAAACAGGATCTCATCTGCTTCCACTGGTGTTGGGATCACGGTAGTCGCAGTTTTGCTTCCATCATTGATAAAAAGCTCTATGGAGCTTCGATCCAGGATAAAACGCAGCTTCAGATTTTGTCTGTCATCTGTGATCTGGAGCTTTCTTGTACATACAACATCACGCTGCACCCCGCTCCAGGTTCTGTCAATTTCCAGTATCTGTCTTTTTCGATCATAGGTAAAGACCGTTGTATATTCTTCATTGCGTGCAAGCTCGATCCGGAACTCATTGTACACATCCAATGCTTCCTGATTTGGATTTCCAGAGTTCCTGCTTCCATCCATGATGCCATCTGCGTTCTGCAGTTCCACAGTCAGATCGATCATTCGGCCACGGACGCCTTCAAGGCTTAAGCTCTCACCCACTTTTACATTCTCATAACAGCAACGGTTTTTCCGATAATTCTCAATTTCTCGGACCGGCTTCTGCCAGATCTTTCCGTCACGATATTCCAGCTCTCTCGGAAGAGTCATCATTCCCTGCCATCTCTGCTTTTCATTGATCACACAGCTATCCCAGGATTTCATCCAGGCGATCATCACTCTTCTTCCATCTGGAAGAAGGGTTGTCTGCGGCGCATAAAAATCAAGTCCGTAGTCCAGACTTACCGGTGCGTCTTTTTCAAATGTATGTTTTTCGCTGTCATAATCTCCCGTAAAATACAGGGAATTATGTCCATTATGAAACTCATACCCTTTTGCCCGCATATGCTGCGGAGAACAGATCAGCACATGTTTATCCCCGAGCGGAAAGAAATCGGGGCATTCCCACATAACACCGATTTCTCCTGTGGAGTTCTCCGCAAGAATTGTTTCAAATTTCCATTCTTTCAGATCTTTACTGGAAAACAGAACTACCTGTCCAGGAATTTCTTCGCTGCGGCATCCTACGAGCATATGGTATGTTCCGTTATCTTCCCATACCTTCGGATCACGGAAATCAACTCTGCTGCATTTCTCCGGAAGCATATCCCCGGTGACTATCGGATTTTTCTCTGCCTTTACATAATCTTTTCCGTCACCCCAGGCAAGGCACTGATTCTGCCGGACTTCTTCTTTTCCATCAGGCAGCTTTTCTGTTGTAACTCCTGTGTAGATCAAAGCCTGTTTTCCATCCGCTTCAATAGCACTTCCGGAAAAGCATCCCTCTCGATCATATTCCTGATCCGGTGCAAGCGCTGTAGGAAGCTGCTCCCATCTGATCATATCCTCCGTCACACTGTGGCCCCAGTGCATAGGGCCCCAGTCACGGCTGTAAGGATGATACTGATAAAAAAGATGTACCTTCCCTTTAAAAACAGAAAATCCATTGGGATCATTGATCCAACCAACCGGTGCAGATACATGAAAGGCCGGTTTCTCTTCCTGCGGGATATTTTTTGCTTCCTCTATTTCATAAAGACGTGCTTTTTCAAGTTTTTCACTCATACTCTGCTCTCTCTTTCTTTTTTATGTTTCTGACCGGTATCTTTTTCTGTTTTTATTTCTCTGTCTCACTAAGAGACTTCTGATACTGGTCAAAATATTTCTGTTTGATTGCCAGATAATCAGACAGTCCATACTGCTCCATCTTTTTCAGATAGGAATCCCATTCTTTATCGATGCCGCCATTCAGGATCCAGTCTGCTTTTTTCTGTTCCGCATACTTCTTGATATCCGTGTCGTACTGAGATACCTTATTGGTATCATCAATACTCATAAATACATTCGGATACACATATTTACTGTTCATATCCTTAAGATATGTTTCGTGCATATTGTCGAGACGCCATTTTGCATCTGCCGGCTCTGTTACATATACATCGTAATACTCGTTAAGTATTGCCAACGGTCCGTTTACAGACTGTGCTTCACGAACCTCTACCGGAGATGCATCTCCCAGATCCATATGTTTCAGCATCTGACCACCTTCTGCATTCTCGGACATCTCAAAGATATTAAATGAATCTTTTTCCCCGTAAGTACCCCAGTTATTCTGCGGAGACTGGATCGGTGCATACATCTGATCGATCCATGCTGCTGCCAGTGCCGTATTTCGACAGCTTGTAGTCAGAACGCAGCGTCCTCTGTCAAAGCCACTGGTTTCACTGTTATTCTGTCTTGTGATATTTACAAGACCATCCGGACCGGCCAGCGCCGGGAGCATTACATAATCTTCATTGTTATCAATATTTGCAATATCCCAGGTGAAACACAGACCATATCTGTGGTTCTTACCTTTTGCAACATAAGTTGACCATTCCTGGGTAAAAGCCTCCGGATCCACCAGCTTTTCTTCTACCAACTGATGGAGCCACTGAATACCTTCTTTATAGCCTTCCTGTACAGTTGTATAAATAACGGTTCCATCATCTTTCACTGCAAAATGATCACCGGTGTCACCATATCCTTCTCCGAATCCGTTGATGAGAATTGCAGGATCCTGATCACCATTATTGATGATAAAGGACATCGGGATCACACCACCCTCAATGTTGAATTTCTTTTCCAGTTTATCTGCATTGTCGCGGAAAGCGATCAGAACCTGTTCCAGTTCCTCAGTTGTAGTCGGAACGTCCAGCTTCAGATAATCCAGCCATTTTTTATTAATGTAGGGAATATCTCCAATTGCCTGAATGGCTTCTTTCCCCGCACCAAGCTGCTCGATCCATGGGAAAGAGTAAATATGTCCGTCCGGTGCTGTACACATTGTTCTGTATTCCGGGTATTTTTCCAATACAGCCTTAAGATTCGGCATGTATTTATCAATAAGATTTTCTACCGGAATAATGATTCCCTGTTTGGCATAGCGAAGAAGATCATAATCACTCATACCTGCGTTAAAAAGTCCATCCGGAAGATTTCCGAACTGTGCCAGCGCCAGATTTTTTTTGTCATCAAACTGATCCGATACAAAACAGGTCCAGTCAATGTGGACATTGGTCTGCTTTTCCAGTCTTTCAAAGATCGTTCTTTCATTAGGTTCCTGTGTAGATGTTGCAGGTGCACTGGTAATAAAAGACAGCTCTGCTTTTTCTTTCAGAGGAAAGGACACATCTTCCACCGGGGTATCCGGATCTGTTTCTGCTTTCATGTGTTCTTTTCCGTTTCCACATCCGGCACTGCATACCATTATAATTGCAGAAAGCCCGATTGCCAATAATGCCTTCATTCTTTTTTTCATCATTATCAACCTCCTGTCATCAGCCTTTTACAGAACCAACCATAATGCCCTGGTCAAAATATTTCTGGAAGAATGGATACATGATCAGAAGCGGTAAACTTGATACAATGATCGTAGCATATTTCAGAAGTTCCGCTACCTTTGCCATCTGTGCAGTACTCTGGATATCTGCGATCATTCCGGGCTGCGGTGTATTCTGTACAAGGATGGAACGAAGTACCAGCTGCAATGGCTGCAGTTTCGCATCATTCAAATAAATCATAGCGTCAAAATAACTGTTCCACATTCCTACAAAGGACCACAGTGCAAGCACTGCGATGATCGGTTTGCATACCGGCATCATGATCTTGAAAAAATGCTCGATTTCCGTGGCACCGTCAATGGCAGATGCCTCTCTGAGTTCCTTGGGGATAGACTGATAATAGGTTCTGGCAAGGATCATGTTCCAGACATTAAACGCGCCCGGAAGCAGGATTGCCCAGATTGTATTTACCAGATGCAGCTGATTGATCAGGATAAAAGTCGGGATCATTCCTCCACCGAAAAACATGGTAATGAGAAAAATAACATTGAAGAAATTTCTTCCCACAAATTCTTTCTTGGACATTGGATATGCTGCAGCAGAGTTACCAGAACTGAAATAATGGTAAACACCAGGGAATAAAAAAATGAGTTTGCAAAGCCTCTCCAGATCATATTATTTTCAAGAACTCTGCGGTACGCATCGATCGTCCACTTCCGCACATCAAAGCTGATCCCCTGGCTGTTCAGCACATTCGGATCCATAAAGGATGCGATCACAACATATAAAAGCGGAACCAGAATGGAAAGTACAAATGCACCCAGAAGTACGTATCCGATTCCTAAAATGGCTTTGTCAGATGCCGAATATTTCTTTTTCTTTGCTTTTGCCATAACAGCACCTCCTATAATCCCTCTCCGTCATTCAGTTTCTTGACTACCCAGTTTACAAAGATCAAAAGAATTACATTGATCACTGAATTAAACAGCCCCACTGCTGTAGAATATCCATAGTCTCCATTCAGAAGACCGATTCTGTATACATAAGTAGAAAGAATCTCAGATGCAGGAAGGTTCATATCTGTCTGCAGTGCATATGCTTTTTCAAAACCAATGCTCATAATATTTCCGGCCTGAAGGATAAACTGAATCACAATGATGTTTTTAATAGCCGGAAGCTGTACATACCAGATCTGCTGCAGGATATTTGCACCATCCACCACTGCTGCCTCTTCCAGATCCTTACTTGCATTGGCAAGTGCTGCAGTATACATAATGGATGCCCATCCGGCTGTCTGCCAGATTCCGCTGGCTATGTAAATGGTACGAAATGCTGCCGGCATAGTCATCCAGTTGGCATCGGAACCGATCAGTTTATTCAGCGGACCTACCGGTGAAAGAAACATACGAACCATACCGCAGAGTACGATAACGGAAATAAAATTCGGCGCATAGATCAGAAGCTGAATTTTTTTCCTGATCCCGGCTCTCCGGATCTGATTCAGAAGAAGTGCCAGGATGATCGGAATCGGAAATCCCCACAGTAGTCCGTAAATACTCAGTTTCAGAGTGTTCACAAGATAATTCATAAAATCCGGTGATGCCAGAAATCTCCGGAAGTATTCCAGTCCTACCCATTTGCTTCCAAATACACCATCAATGACATTGTAATCCTCAAAAGCGATCAGTACGCCACCCATGGGCACGTATTTGAAGATGATCGTCAGAAGAAGTGCAGGCAGCAGAAAAAACACATACAGCTGCCAGTTCTTTTTCACATACTGAAGCTTTTCTGCAGCAGTTCTTTTTCCTGCCGGAACAGCTTTCGCAGAACCTTTTTTCATTCTCTTTTCCTCCCGTTTTTGTTCTTTCGTTCTTGTTTAGTAACCGGTAAAGTAACCGGTTACTTTATAATTTGATACTACTATATGACATAGCTTCTGTCAACCTTTTTTGTTAATTTATTCAAGAAAAGTTACCGGTAACTTAACTGGTTATTTTTTTTATTGCTATTTAACGTCTGTATTGTTATACTTAATTACATCAATCCAATTATCTTGTACGGTCTGCAGATTTCTCTTATATGATCACATCTGCATTCCGTATCATAACTTTCTGCTGTTAAAAGGAGACTATTTTTTTATGGCTAAAAAACAGGTAACATTTGCCGATATTGCAGAATACACTGGTTTTTCCAAGACTACGATCTCCAGATATTTCAATCATCCGGATTCTCTAACCCTGGAAAATCAGGAAAAGATCGCAAAAGCCCTTGATGAGCTCGGCTACAGAAAAAACAAGCTTGCCAGGGTTCTTGCCAATGGAAAAAGCGAATTTGTAGGGATCATTGTCCCGAACCTTTATCTTCATTATTATTCCGAAATGCTGACACAGCTTCTTCGAAGTTACTCCGATTATCATTACAAATTTCTGGTTTTTGTCAGTGATGGCGGCCCGGAGAAAGAAATGCAGTATCTGGACGAGCTGATGGCTTATAAGATTGAAGGACTTATTGTTCTCAGCCATACTCTTTCCTCTGAAAAACTGGCTTCCTATAATATTCCTGTGATCGCCATTGAACGTGAAGCAGAACATATATGCAGCGTTACAACAGACAATTACATGGGCAGCATGCAGGCTACTTCTCTGCTGATACGTAATCAATGTGATGTACTGATCCACATCAATGTCCATGTACCTGAGAATATTCCGGCTTATGATCGTATCCGTGCCTTTGAGGAAACATGCCGGGAATATCATGTTCCTTATGAACTGAACCTTAATGTTTCCGGTGATTCCTATCAGGAGCTTTTTGAACAGATGCGTGTGATCTTTCAGGATATTGACAGTAAATATTCCGGTCAGAAAAAAGGCATATTTTTATCCAATGATACTTACGCAAATATATTTCTCAATCTGATCTTCCAGAAATACAACTGTCTGCCGGATGAATATCAGATCATCGGATTCGATAATTCACCCATTGCTGCAGAGTCCATCATCCCGATCACTACTGTTGGACAGCAGATTGATGTGATCGCACAGACTACCATGGAACTGCTTGTGGAACAGATGAACGAAATGAAGAAAAGAAAACCGGCACCGCTTCAAAAACCGATCCACAAAAAGATCACTCCGGTTCTGATACGACGACAGACAACAGGAGACTGAAAATACTTACAACATTTTTCCATGTTCCATAACAACCCGTATATTCATGTACTGGAAACTTCATGCTATAATTCTGTGGAAAAATGTCAGATAACCATTACCGCCGGGAAATATTTTACAGGTTTCCCGGCATCTATAAATATCTATTCAGGGAGGAAATCATGAAAAAAGATCAGGAAATTTTTCAGGAACGTTTAAACCATCATCACGACGAGCTTCGATGGCTGTACACAGAGCTTTATCACAATGACGATATGTTTGCAGAGCTCTGCGACCAGATGTACCAGTATTTTACAGCACGCCGCCGCGCGCTCAAAAACCGCGACCTGGAAAGAGAAAAAAATCCGGACTGGTTCCGCCAGAAGGATATGCTTGGCATGATGCTCTATATTGACAATTTTGCCGGCAACATCAAGGGAGTTTCTGCCAAGCTTCCATATCTTAAGGAATGCAACGTGAACTGCCTGCATCTGATGCCGTTCCTGGATACCCCGAAGGGCCGTTCCGACGGTGGTTACGCAGTAGCCGACTTCCGCAAAGTCCGCCCGGACCTTGGTACTATGAAGGATCTGGCTGCCCTTGCAGATAAATGCCACAAAAACGGGATGAACCTGTGTATGGATTTTGTTATGAACCACACCTCCGAGGATCATGAGTGGGCCAAAAAAGCACGCCAGGGTGACGGCGAATATATGAGCCGTTACTTCTTCTACAACAACCGTGAGATCCCGGACGAGTACGAAAAGACCGTACCACAGGTATTCCCGACCACTGCTCCGGGGAACTTTACCTGGCTTCCGGATATCGGTCACTATGTCATGACTACCTTTTATCCGTACCAGTGGGATCTGAACTACGGCAATCCCCGTGTTTTCAATGAGATGATGTACAACTTCCTCTTCCTTGCAAACCAAGGAATGGACGTGATCCGTATCGATGCGGTTCCGTATATCTGGAAGGAACTGGGAACTCCTTGCCGTAACTTGAAGCAGGTGCATACGATCGTTCGTATGATGCGTATGATCGCCGAGATCGTCTGCCCAAGTGTCGTACTTCTGGGTGAGGTCGTTATGGAGCCGGAGAAGGTTGTTCCCTATTTCGGAACCGTAGAGAAGCCGGAATGCCATATGCTTTACAATGTAACAACCATGGCTACAACCTGGAACAGCATTGCCACTCGTGATATCCGCCTTCTGAAAAAACAGATGGATATTGTAAACAGCCTTCCGAAGCAGTACACCTTCCTGAATTATCTACGCTGCCATGACGATATCGGCTGGGGACTTGATTTCGCCACCCTGAAAGAATGGGACATGGATGAGCCATCCCATAAGCGTTACCTGAATGATTTCTTTACAGGAAAGCATCCGGGAAGCGACAGCCGCGGAGAGCTCTATAATGATGACCCGGTAACTCAGGATGCCCGCTTCTGCGGAACTACTGCTTCCATGTGCGGGATCGAGGCTGCTCTTTTTGAAAAAGATGACGAGAAGCTGAAAAGGGGTATCCGCGAGGATCTGATGCTTCACGCATATATGCTTACCCAGTCCGGAATCCCGATGCTTTACAGCTCCGATGAAATCGGACGTCTCAATGATTATTCCTATAAAGAGGATCCGGATAAGGCTGCAGATTCCCGCTATATCCACCGTGGTGCTTTCCAGTGGGAGCTTGCCGAAAAAAGAAACTCCAAATCCTCCGTTGAGGGACAGATCTTCCAGACTCTTAGCCGCATGGAGCAGATCCGCAGCCAGGAATCTGTTTTTGATAAGGACTGTGATGTATATACATACGATGTTCATGATGACAGCATTCTCTGCATCCTCCGCCAGAAAGGAAACGAACGTTTCATCGGAATCTTCAATTTCAGTGACAGCGAAAAAACTGCCTGGATGCAGGAGGAAGGAACCTTCCGCGATCTGATCACTGACCAGACACTGGAGCTTAAGGACGTGGAGCTTCCGGCTTATGGATTTATGTGGTGTAAAAGGATGTAACTGTTCTTGGTAAATAAAAAAGACGTGGCCTTACGGATCCACGTCTTTTTATTATGTTATATCTTTATTTTTTATAAGCTGTTCTGGTATTCAGAAATTACTTGCAGAGCTCCTCTGCCATTGCATCGATCTCTGCTGCATTCTCATCACTGAGGGAAGACATGATCTTTACATTGTTCTCAAGCCATGTGATATTTTTACTCTTCTCGAACATTCCTTTCATGACTTTAGCTGCAGTCGGTGCCCAGCTTCCGTTCTCAATGAGGCCGATGGTGCGGTTCTGGTAATTACGCTCTGTCAGGTTCTCGATGAATGTACGCATAAACGGGAATGCTTCTCCGTTGTATGTAATGCTGGCCAGTACCAGCTTGCCGTAGCGAAAAGCATCCTCCACTGCCTCTGCCATGTCTTCTCTTGCAAGATCGCAGACAACAACCTTCGGGCAGCCCTTTTCCTCCAGCTTCTGTGCAAGAAGCTCTGCTGCTTTCTTTGTATGTCCGTATACAGATGTGTAGGCGATCATTACTCCTTCACTCTCTACTTTATAAGAAGACCAGATATCATATTTCTCCAGATAATGTCCAAGATTTTCGGTAAGGATCGGTCCGTGAAGCGGGCAGATAGTCTGGATATCAAGAGTTGCTGCTGCCTTGAGAAGCTTCTGTACCTGCGGACCGTATTTTCCGACAATTCCGATATAGTAGCGACGTGCTTCGCAGTCCCAGTCCTCTTCTACATCAAGAGCTCCGAATTTGCCAAAGCCGTCTGCGGAAAACAGAACTTTGTCTGTGCTGTCATATGTAACCATAACCTCCGGCCAGTGAACCATCGGTGCAAATACGAAGGTAAGGACGTGTTTTCCAAGTGTCAGGGTGTCACCGTTGGCTACAATATGTTTCTTTCCTTCCAGATCCATTCCGCGGAAGAAATTCTCCATCATGGTAAAGGTCTTTGTGTTGGCAACAACAGTTGTATCCGGGTATGCTTTCATGAAATTCTCAATATTTGCTGCATGGTCCGGCTCCATATGCTGGACTACAAGATAATCCGGTTTCGCACCATCCAGAACCTCTGCAACTTTTCCCAGCCACTCTTCTGTGAAGCCGGCATCTACAGTGTCCATAACTGCGATCTTCTCATCTTTGATCACATAGGAGTTGTAGGACATTCCGTTTGGCACTACATACTGTCCCTCAAACAGGTCTACCTGATGATCGTTTACTCCTACATAATAAATATCATTTCCGATTTTCATTGTATTGAGTTCCTCCTTAGTCTGCTGTATTTTATATTTCCAATATTTCTGAAAATACTTTCTTATTGCTCTCATTTATTATATCATTGTTCGTACTGAAATCAATGTAGAATCTATAAATAAAAACAAACCTCTGCGCCTGGTAAAAGAGCTATTTTCCCCTCTTTACAAACCTATTCCAACATAGTATTGTATACCTTGGATTAAGGAATTTTTTATAATTTTTATGAGGTAAACTATGTGTGAAAATGAAAAAAAGAAAACGTCTTCCATTGAGATGACCTCCGGCTCTCTCTGGAAAAATATCCTCCTCTTTAGCCTTCCCCTGATGGGGTCCCAGGTGTTGGAGGTTCTTTTTAATTTAAGTGATGTTGCGGTTGTAGGGCGATTTGCAGATTACATGGCACTTGGAGCTGTGGGTTCCACAACTCTGCTGGTCACTTTATTTACCGGAATCCTGATCGGCATGGGCGCCGGAGTCAATGTTCGTGTAGCACACGAGCTTGGTGCCGAAAACAGAAAAGGTACCGAAGAAACGATTCATACATCTCTTCTTCTCTGTGCCATCGCAGGACTTCTAGTCTGTGTCGTCTGTCTTCTGTTTTCCGGACAGATGCTGTCCATGATGAATACGAAACCGGAGCTGATGGACCAGGCTGTTTTATATATGAAGATTTATGCTCTGGGTATGCCGGCCATGGCTGTATACAATTTCGGTAACGGCGTATTAAGTGCCCGCGGCGATACGAAGCGACCGCTGATCTATCTTTCCATTGCCGGAGTGATCAACGTTCTTCTGAACCTGTTTTTCGTTATCGTCTGTCATATGGCCGCCGCAGGTGTGGCAACTGCCAGCGCGATCGCACTGTATATCTCCGCAGCGCTGGTAATGATCCACCTCCTTCGGAGAAAAGACGAATGCAGGGTATCCCTGCGTAAGCTCCGTCTTCACCCTAAGGCCTGTAAAGCAGTACTGCTTCTCGGTATTCCCACAGGTCTGCAGAACGGGATTTTTGCCATTGCAAATCTGTTCGTACAGACCGGTGTCAACTCCTTCGATGCAGTCACGGTTTCCGGAAATGCCGCTGCCGCAAATGCAGACTCTCTGATCTACAACGTCATGTTTGCTTTCTATACTGCATGCGCAAGCTTCATCGGTCAGAACTGGGGTGCCGGAAATAAAAAACGTATGCTGAAAACTTATGGGATCAGCCTTACCTATGCCTTCATCGCAGGCGCGATCCTTGGTGGACTGCTTCTTGTTTTCGGTCCGCAGTTTCTGTCACTGTTTGCCACAGAACCGGCAGTCATCGATGCCGGCATGGAGAGGATCCGGATCATGGGCTTCAGCTATGCCTTCAGCTGTTTTATGGATTGCAGTATCGCCGCTTCCCGTGGCATCGGAAAAAGTATCCCACCGACCATCATCATCATTCTGGGATCCTGTGTATTCCGTGTCATCTGGTTCTATACGGTGTTTGCACACTTCCAGACCATTTCCTCACTTTATCTCCTGTATATTTTCTCATGGGGAATTACAGGCTTTGCGGAGGTTCTGTTCTTTGCTGTAAGCTTCCGGAAAATTCGGACCTGATACTTCAAATATATAGCGCCAGACGAAGCATTGATCTGGCGCTTTTTATATCTTTCTCGCGTTTTATGTACATTTGTCTTTACAAGGCGGACATAATTGTATATAATTATCCTGTTGTGCTTTTACGCGATGCAGTAATACCGGCTTAGAACGATCCGCCCTTTACACTGGATCGTTGCTTTGCGGCTCAGCATTTTTTTAGCACACTCACACAATAGGAAAGAGGAAACTAGTTATGAAAAAACTGATTCAAAAATGGAACAGCATCAACCTGATCAAGCGTATCATCTGTGGTCTGATCGTTGGTATCATTCTCGGACTTGCGATCCCTCAGGCATCTGTGATCTCCATTCTCGGTGATCTGTTCGTCGGTGCTCTTCGTGGAATTGCTCCGCTTCTGGTGTTCTTCCTGGTAATGAGCTCTCTGTGCCACATGGGAAAAGGCCAGAAAACAAACATGAAATTCGTTGTTGTACTTTATCTTCTGGGAAATATACTCTCAGCACTGGCAGCTGTGATCTCCAGCCGCCTGTTCCCGATCATGCTGACTTTTTCCGAAAGTACAAATACTTCCGACGTCACTCCGCCAAGCGGTGTTGCAGAGGTCCTCAAAAACCTTCTGATGAACATTGTTTCCAACCCGGTTGACGCACTTGTCAACGCCAACTATATCGGTATCCTTGCATGGGCCATCATCTTCGGTATCGCACTGAAGGCCGCAAGTGAAACTACCAAGACTGTCATCGAAAACATTTCCGATGCAACCTCCACAGCCGTAAGATGGATCATCAGCCTTGCTCCATTTGGTATCATGGGCCTGATCTTCACAACCATCTCCGAGCAGGGGCTTGGCGTACTGTTAAGCTATGGCCGTCTGATCTGTATACTGGTGGGAACCATGCTCTTTGTTGCACTGGTGATCAACCCGATCATTACTTTCATCTGCACACGCCAGAATCCGTATCCGCTGGTTCTGCGCTGCCTGAAGGACAGTGGTATCACAGCCTTCTTTACAAGAAGCTCTGCCGCCAACATTCCGGTAAACATGGAGCTGTGCAAGGATCTCGGACTTGATGAGGATACCTACTCCATCTCCATCCCTCTTGGTGCGACCATCAACATGGGTGGTGCAGCGATCACCATTTCCATCATGGCTCTGGCAGCTGCACATACACTCGGTATCAGCGTAGACTTCCCGACCGCTCTGATCCTCTGCATCCTGGCTGCTGCAAGTGCGGCTGGTGCTTCCGGAGTTGCCGGCGGTTCTCTTCTTCTGATCCCGATGGCCTGCAGCCTTTTCGGAATCCCCAATGATGTTGCCATGCAGGTAGTTGGTGTCGGTTTCATCGTAGGCGTGATCCAGGATTCCTGTGAGACAGCACTGAACTCTTCCACAGACGTACTTTACACAGCATGCGCCTGCAGGATCAGAAAGAATAAATGATCACACTTATAAACCGTCAGGCGGATATTCGTAATTGAAGCAGGGGACTCCCTTGATTCGGTTAAAAGGAGCAGATCTTCCGTATTGGGAAAATCTGCTCCTTTTTTTGGCTTAGAGCGTGTTTGAAAAAGGCTTTCTGCAAGATGTGCGTCACAATTTGTGGGAGATTTTGTCCGGATGAGGGCGCCGTAGCGGGCTACGGCAACTGAATTCGGGTAAAATATACCGCAAAATGGGGCGTGCAGATTACGGGAATGATTTTTCAAACACGCTCTAACCTTCAGTTCCTGCAATATCTGCCCCATATAAAATTATCCGTAATCGGTAAATAAAACATCCTCTACATTCGAAAAAGCTTCCAGTTCTCTCCCATCTGCACAGCCAGATATACGATCTCAAAGATCACAGCTACAGATCCAAGCTTAAAAAGCAGGGAATCCACAAAGCCTCCTGCCTTACAGAAATCCAGCGCAATGCCTCCCGGCAGCGGATACAGGATCCGTACCCGTTTCCGGTTAAAGCAGTCCAGCACCAGATGTGATGCGAATCCAACCACAAAATAAAGGACCAGCTTCACGGACACCATGGATATGGCTGCACTTAAAATGGCCATAGCCATGATCGAATGCATAAATGACCGGTGCGGCTGATTTTTTCCAAAGGCGCAGACTGCAATAAAAATAATAACTCCCATGGCAACCGGCGCCATAGACTGGTTATTGCGGATCTTTTCCCAGATAGAAAAATCATAAAAATAATTCAATGCGATCTCTGCTGCCACAAGCAGTACCGCGATCAGCGTGATCCGGTTCGCATCCTTATGGGATTTGGAGGTTCCTACATCAATATCGCTGATCAATGCTCCAAGCATTCCTGTTCCTGCCGCAAGTACCAGACCGGAAACCGTAGAGGGCTGTGTAACTGCCAGCACTGTTCCGAGTCCGACTGCCGCGTGTGTTTTTCCTGTCATAATTCTCCCCTTATTGTAAAAAATCTTCCGTTATTCAGGATTATCCACTGCTACAGATCAGACACTCTCTTCTGATCTTCTGCATATATAAATGTATCACTTTATCATTTACCGCAGATCTGAAAATACAATAAGGCAGCTGTCAGCCTTACCTTTTACTGACAGCTGCCTCCACGAAACAGCATTATATCACATAAAAAATCACGATTCTATCTAAAATCTTTCTACTTTCTTTCACGTCCCGTTTAAATGGAATATGTCTCTTGGATCTCTCTTTTAATCAGACCAGTTCATACGTCCGTAGCGAAGTGCAAGACCTTGGATCTCTTTCTGAAGCTTCACAGTCAGCTCCCTTTTGCGGATCCTCCACTTCCAGTTCTTTCCTACTGTGGAAGGCTGGTTCATTCTGCAGCTGTTATCCAGGCCCATATAATCCTGCATAGGGATCACACAGAGCTTTGCACTGCTTCTCATAACCAGGCTGATAAAGCATTTATGCAGCTCTTTATCCGGTGTATAGTTATCACAGAGATAATCCCTGGCAAGCTTACGCTCTTTTGCCATAATGCTCTTCCACCATCCGGCGATGGTCTCATTATCATGGGTTCCTGTGTATGCCACACTGTTCTCCGGATAGTTGTGTGGAAGATAATCATTGGCACAGCCGGAATCTCTGGAATCAAACGCAAACTCCAGGACCTTCATTCCCGGGAATCCACTGTCATGGACAAGCTGACGCACAGAATCTGTCACATAGCCAAGATCCTCCGCAATGACCTGCTTCCAGCCAAGGGCCTGCTCCACTTTACGGAACAGATCGATCCCGGGACCTTTTTCCCAGTGACCGCCAATGGCATTTTCTGCACCGTACGGAATGGAAAAATACTCGTCAAAGCCACGGAAATGATCGATCCTTACCACGTCATAAAGGCGGAATACGTAGCTCAGTCTGGAGATCCACCACTGATATCCTGTATTTCTGTGGTAATCCCAGCGGTACAGTGGATTTCCCCAAAGCTGTCCTGTTGCGGAAAAACCGTCCGGCGGGCATCCGGCTACAGCCACCGGCACATTCTCCTCATCCAGCTGGAAAAGTTCCGGATGAGCCCAGGTATCTGCACTGTCCATAGCTACATAGATCGGGATATCTCCGATGATCTGAATGCCTTTTTCGTTGGCATATTTTTTCAGTTTCATCCACTGCTCATAGAATTTGAACTGCATATACTGCTGGAATTCAATATCAAAATATAATTCTCTGCGATAGTAGTCCATGGCATTTGCCCAGCGAAGGCGGATATCCTCTGCCCATTTTGTCCACTCAACACCGCCGAACTGATCCTTTACTGCCATAAAAAGTGCATAGTCGGAAAGCCACCAGCTGTTTTCTGCAACAAATTTCTGATAATCCGGATTCTCGCTGATGTTGCTGTTTTCGTAAGCTTTGCGGAGAAGCTTGTAACGGCCTTTGTAGATTTTTTCATAGTCTACGCTGTCTGCTCTTCTTCCCCAGCTGACCTTATCACAGTCCTCCTTTGTAAGGACGCCTTCCTCCACCAGTGCCTTCAGGCTGATAAAATACGGATTTCCCGCAAAAGTGGAGAAGGACTGGTACGGAGAATCTCCGTAACTGGTAGGTCCCAGTGGAAGGATCTGCCAGTAGCTCTGTCCCGCTTCCTTCAGCCAGTCCACAAAATCATAGGCACTCTTTGAAAAACATCCAATGCCGTACTCTGACGGCAGGCTTGTGATCGGCATCAGAATGCCAGCTGCTCTTTTATCCATATCTTTTCTCTCCTTATGTTGAGCCCTGCATCTCAGAGCATCTTATCTATTATCCTCTCACGGATGCATATTCATATAATCTACGCAACCGTTTGCGTAAATTATACGTCCATTTTGCATGAAGTGCAATGCGTTTTTGTCTTTTCTACCTTTCTTACAATTTTTACATCCTGATTTTGTGCAGTTTTTCATTATGTCAAACAGAATCTATCTGCATCTCACTACCTGATTTTCTGTGCATCTGTTTTTACGCAATTTCATGCAATTTTCCGTGCAATATGTTTGACAGTATCCTTGTTATGAACTACAATATCTCTATCAGACTGAGATAAAAAAAGCCGGATCAGAGGCATACTTCCGCTTTGATCCGGCATATCCGTGAGGAGGCAATTTATGGCAGTAACCATCAAAGATGTGGCAGCTCTGGCCGGGGTGTCCCCGTCCACCGTTTCCAGAACCTGCAAAAATAATCCATCTATCAGTAAAGAAACCAAGGAACGTGTACGCAGAGCCATGGCGGAGCTTGGCTATGAGCCGAATTTCCAGGCCAGCAACCTGGCAGCACAGATTTCCCGCTCCATCGGTATCATCCTGCCTCCGTCCCCAAAGGAGACATACGAGAATTCCTTTTACCTTGAGACGATCCGGGGGATCAGCCACTACTGTAACGCACATCAGTATATCAGCACCATTGTTACCGGTCAGAATGAAGAAGAGATCCTTAACGCAGTACGTTCCATGTCCAGAAGCGGTAAGGTTGACGGATTTATTGTTCTTTATTCCCGTGTGAATGATCCTGTTATTGATTTTCTTTTCAGTGAAGGACTTCTCTATATCCTGATCGGAAAACCGGCACAATACACCAATCATACAATCTATATCGATAATGACAACCTTCTGGCCGGACAGGAGGCAACGGAGTATCTTTATGCTCTGGGCCACCGGAAGATCGCTTATCTGGGTGTAGATAATTCCCTGGTCTTTTCCGCAGACCGCAAAACCGGCTATATGACTGCGCTGATCAGCCACGGATTAACCGTACAGCCCGAATACTGTATAGAGGTTCCTGCCGCTTCCCAGAATGAGTTTCAGGAGCTTCGAAAGCTGCTTTTAAGTGAGGAGCGCCCTACAGCTGTGCTTGTCAGTGATGATATTCTGGCACTTTCCCTGGAGCGGATCTGTATAGAAGCAGATATCTCCATACCGGAGGATCTGTCCATTCTTTCCTTTAACAACTCACTTTTTGCCAGACTGACTTCGCCTCAGCTGACCTCCATTGATATTAACTCCGGGCAGCTTGGAATGGAAGCAGCCACGCAGATGATCAGTCATATCGAAAATCCGAGCCTTCCGGCCACAAAGATCATTGTACCTCACCAGCTGATCGAAAGGAACAGCTGCCGGAGGATCTGATCTGCTTTCAAACAAAAAACAGGTATCTTCTCTGCTGACTGTGTATTGACCACCACTTATCGATCTGACATTGGTGGTCGATCTACCGCCCGGCAAAAAGATATCTGTTTTTCATTTTTTATAATACTTTTTATAATGCTTTCTCATAACACCAGTACATATGTCCCCAGAGTTCACACTCTCCCACGTTCTCAAAATTCAGCTTATCATAAGAACGGAGTGCTTTTACATTGTCCTTCGCAACAAGAAGATGTACAGCTTTATAGCCCCGCTTCTTCAGCTCTTCCATCACACCCTTAAGAAGTTTCCCGGCAATCCCCTGATTCTGGAATTCCTGACATACTCCCACCCGGGAGACCTCCGCTGACGGCACCATGGTTTCTGACCAGCATGTGAGACATTCCACATTTGGATCATCATCAATGGAGATCACACCTGCGATATTTCCCGCATCGTCCCGCATACAGAACAGCGCATCTCTGGAAAGATCAAATTCCACTTCTTTTTCTGAAGGATACTCCTCTGTCCACACACAATAGGGCGTCCCCAGCAATGAACGGTACAGCTTCAGAACTGTATCTGCTTCTTCTCTTTTTACACGCTCGAAATTCATTTTATATCCTTTCTCCTGAAAATACATTCTTTTTCCGCCCGGATCTCGCCAGTATCAGGATCACAGCAAATGTAATGATCTCTGAACTCAGGAAGGACACACGCCATTGATCCCAAATAATCCGGAAATAGCTTTTTCCCAGGACCGTCAAATCTGCAATCTGCACCATGTCTTTTCCTGATTCTGGTTTTCATCCCATTTATCATTTATTCTAACTCAAAAAAGCTTCCCTTTTTGTTACTGATAATAACATCTTCCGCTACACCCCGCCGGAAACACTGTCCGTTTTAATGTATACTGAAATTCCCTCTCATTTTCTGCAGCGTCCAGAATTTCCAACGCTTTTCGCAAATTCCGGATATCTTTTTCCATGTGATCCACATAGTTTCCCCGGCCAACCAGCTTCAGATGCGTGATCCCTGCCTGCTTCAGCTGATACAGTGCACACAGTCCACAGCCTGTCTCACCACAAAGATATCCGGATTCATCATATGCTTTCAGATCCGGTTCCTGATTCCACGCCTGCTCCTGAAGAGCCATTATTTTTTCCGGAACAGCATCACCATTCCGTACAGTTCCAAGCCAATAGGACACCCTGCAAAGATATCCCATCTCATCACAGTGAAGAGAATTACAGAATGCTCCCGTAAACTGGCACATTTCATTCAACACAAAGGCCTCGAACTCCATTTCCGCCTCCGGTCGGATCCCGGCCTGTTTTTCCACTTCTCTCTGAGATGCAATAACAGACTGCATATCCCGGAACGTGTTTTTCCGATGAAAGATCAATCTCTTCAGAGGAAAGCGCCGGAACATCTTCAGCATTTCGCTGTTCACTTCCCCTGTCTCTCCGCTGAGATGGATCTCACAGGAAATCCCCCTGTTTTTCAGATAAACAAGAAGCGCCGGATCTGCAATGATATAGCTTCGAAATCCAATTCCCATGCACTTTTCTATGATATCTCCGATCTCCGGATACTGTTCCGGAAGATAATACAGGGAATTGAAGGTGAGATGCACCGGCTTTTTATATTTTTTTACCATCCGGGAAAGAATTTCCAGCTCACTGTATGCTCCAAGCTGAACATTACAGCAGAGAACCTCCCTGCGATTTAACGGCATTACTGTGCCGTATTTTTCCGCCCAGGAAAAGGGTACATAGCCACAGAAAAATTCATCTGCTCCTGCCTGCACAAAACGTTCATATTCATCTATGGAGCCTAACCCGGCTGTTATTTTCATACTGTTCTCCATGTCCTGTTCCTTTTTTCCGCAATGTATTCTTGTCAAACAGATATTCGTACTCCACCTTCGAAGCCTGCTCATCACATGTCATATATTAACAACAATGCGATCCGGCTTTGTGCCTTTTATATTTTTCCACATTTCCGTTGACTCCGGAAGTGTTTTATCCACACCAAACAGGGAGTTATACCGCCCTGCCATGTGTAAATGTTCCGGATAAAGCAGTGCGTATTTTTCACAGAATTTCGGGCAGTGCTCCGCAAGCTGCTGTGTACCGCGATCTCCGGTGGTGCACAAAGCATACAATGGGCAGTACTGCGAAGTGTTTGTCTGATAAAAAGGCAAATGCAGACTGTTTTTCCCCGGCGGAAACTCCTGTGGATATCCGCAGGACTCCCATTCGTATCTGTGGATATGAAATTCTTCAGCCAGAAAATCTCGATAAAACCCCGCATTCAGGCTGTTTTGCTGAAATAATAAAGTATCACCGGATTTATATTTCATTCGCGGATCCTTTTTTCGTTTATTGAGCAATGTGCCCAGAACAGAATGCAGGCGGGATGTTTTTCCACAGAGCATTTCCACCATGGCCCAGTCATTGACTACGATTTCCACATTCACCCCATGAATACAGCACCAGTTATCCACCTTTTCCAGAAGCTTTCCCACAAACGAAAGCATAAATTCCCGGATATAAGAAAATACCAGTGTGATCTCCGATCCCTCCGAATACATTTTATCCATGATAGAAAAAAGCTGCTCTTCTGTCGGAAACAGGTTATGGCAGAACTGATTTCCAATATAAAATCTGTCCGGTATCCGGCCTGCAAAATAACTGTGAGTGAGATAATTCTTCTGCCAGTAAGACGCCAGAAAAGCCTGCAGCGGCTGGCACAGATATTCTTCATACAGGGAAGTGCAGTTTAATTCCAGGGCAAACTCTGCATTATCCAAAAGCCTTAATTCTTCTGCACCCATTGTATCCTGTGGATTTCCGGAAGCCTTTTCATTTTCTCTGAAAAACCACCGCTTCTTCTGTTCCTCCAGACTCCTGCAGTGCATCTCATCCAGCTCCGCAGGATAACCGGTCAGTGATTTCGCCAGCTCTCCATCGTCTCCTTCCAGCTTCAGACGGATATATCGGTTGTACTCTCCGGCCAGACGCCGAACCTCCTGTACATAATCCTTCTGTTCCACTCTCACAGAATATTCCCTGTAAAAATATTTTCCGGTTTTCTTTTCAACTGGCTGTTGATCCTGCAGGCATTGCTCCTCTGCTGCACTCATCCCAAACCTCCGGATCTCCACTCTCCTGTACCCGGCTTTTTTCATATCATAAAAACAGATCAGAAACTGCTCCGGTTCCGGGCATTCCTCTGCCAGCCGAAATCGAAATCCATCTTCACCCAGCTCTGTGATCCGGATTTCTTTGCCGTCCATAAAACCGGATAGTAATCCAAATGGTATCATAGAGATCCTCATCAGGAAAGCTTCCTCCCTTCAGACAAAAAAGGAGATGCCATATGCTCCCATACAGCACCTCCCACTGTTCCTTCTTATTTCACTTCTACTAATTCAATTCTGAAATTCAGCTCTTTACCTGCCATCTCATGATTAGCATCGAAAGTAATGGTTTTTTCATCTTTTGCGTTAACTTTAACCGGGAACGGCTGACCATACTGATTGGAGAGGTATACCTGCTGTCCTACAGTAAGATCCTCAGCACCCGGAAGCTGTTCGATCTCAAGTGTAAAAATCGCATCCGGATTCGGCATACCGTAAGCTTCCTCAGGCATCAGATGAACATCTACCACCTGACCAACCTCCATGTTCGCAACTGCCGCATCAAAGCCTTTGATCATCTGGCCTGCTCCGCAGATGAATTCCAGTGGCTCGCCACGGTCATAGGAAGAATCGAACTGTGTTCCGTCATTAAAGGTTCCTCTGTAATGTGTACGGCAGGTTTTTCCGACATTAGGACCTGTGATAGATGGCTGGGAACCACATCCTCCGCCACAGCCTCCGCAGGAATGTCCGTCTTCATGACCGCCGCAGGAGTGTCCATCCTCATGGCTTCCGCAGGAATGTCCATCCTCATGATGGTGATGATCACAATTCACACCTGTGGATACCAGCTCGCCCTTCAGATAAGCATCCACAGCTGCATCTACGTCACCCTGTGCTCCGGAACATAACTCAACACCAGCCTCAGCAAGTGCTGTCTGAGCGCCGCCGCCGATTCCGCCACAGATCAGAACGCTGATTCCCTGATCTGCAAGAAGTCCGGCAAGTGCACCATGTCCGGTGCCATTGGAGCTGATCACTTCACTGGAAACAACCTTGTTATCCTCCACCTCATATACCTTGAAAAACTCTGTTTTTCCAAAGTGCTGAAAAATGTTTCCATTATCGTATGTTGCTGCAATTTTCATTTGTAAAACCCTCCATTAGTCAGATATGTATTATATTAGTATATCGTGCAGGCAGGATAAAAGCAAGGTTTAACTTCGCTCACAAAAAACACCTCGCGGGACATTGCCAGTGAACAGTAACCTCTTGCTGTCATTCAATGAATCCAGTATAATAGAAGAATCTGTAAAAATAAACGATTTTTTAAATAAGAGGGTTTGAATTAAAATGAAATCATACGAAGAATTACTTTCAGATATTGAAGAAGACATGGAACTCATGGGTTCCTCACACATTGTTTATTCCATGGAAGAGGACGACATTGTTACCGATTATGATTATCTTCCATCCGATTCCTGTACGATCTCCATTACCTTAAAGGAGCTTCAGGAAAAGCTTCAGTTGCAGATGCTCTATACAAAAGTTTCCGCTCATACAGCCGGAGCAGATAAAAATGCCCCGAAATTAGCTGTTGTTTTTCCGGGCATCGGATACACTGCTGACAAACCGCTTCTGTACTATACCAGCCGCCTTGCCAGCAAGCACGGCTACCAGATCCGCACTGTATCCTATGACAACCTTCCGGAAAATGTCAAAGGAGACCCCGAAAAAATGAAACAGGCCTTTGACCTCGCCCTGGAACAGACAGAACGCTCCTTAAGCAGCATCGACTGGAATTCCTATGGCAGCATTCTGTTTATTTCCAAAAGCATTGGTACAGTCATCTCCTCTGCCTATACTTCCCGCCACGATCTGACTGTAAAAAGTATCCTGTTTACACCTCTTGCAGAGACCTTTTCCTTCCCACTTGCCGGAAGCATCGCCTTCCACGGCACCGCAGATCCCTGGGCCGAAACCGATTCCATCCGGGAACTGGCAGCGCAGAAAGATGTACCTCTCTTTCTCACCCAAAACGCCAACCATTCTCTGGAAACCGGTGATGTACTGAAGGATATCTTTATTCTAAAAACCACAATGGAGCGGGTCCAGCGTTTTATTTAACGCCGGTCCGCTTATTTTTCTCCACCCACTAAAAACTGAGGTGTCAGCTTGTTCAGCTCACGTTCCATGGAAGTTCTGGAAATATCACTGATGTCCTTCAGGGCAAACACTTTGGAAAAGCCGATCTCCATCATGTAATCCAGATCCCATACCGGACGCTTTTTATCACTCATAAACAGCTTACTGCTGAGTTCTTTCCCTGTTTCCGCATCTTCATGAGCATGGATACCTCTTCCATATTTTTCCCACATAGCAGCATCATGTGCCTCGTAAATCTTTTTCTTTTCTTCATCATAAAGATGCAGATACCAGCAGGCGTCCGATACCAAAAGACGTCCGCCTTTTTTCAGTACACGCAGCCACTCCTTGTAAGCCTTCTGTGGATCGTCCAGCGTCCATGTGATATTTCTGCAGATAACCATATCAAATGTCTCATCCGGGAAATTCAGATTGTGGCAGTCCATAGTCATCAGATCTGCGGATAAACCTGCTGCCTTTACATTTTCCTTTGCTTCATGGATCATATTTTCAGTAATATCGATCCCGGTCACATGATGTCCTTCTTTTCCCAGCATAATTTCAAAAAATCCCGGGCCGCAGCCTACGTCCAGTACTTCCAGATGTTCTTTTTCCGGCGCATACTCCAGAATCAGATTCTTCCAGTTTTCTGCTGTTTCACTTTTCAATTCTGCCTTGATCCCTTCGCTGTAAATGCCAGCTTCTCCTTCCCAGTACTCTTTGATCTTATCGTTTTGCATGTCACTTCTCCTTCTTTGTGGCTACTACAATAAATTTTTTTCCCTGATATCCGTATTTCCAGAAATCCATCGTCCATGGCCTGTTCAGCCATCGATTCTCTCTGATCTGAATCCTGGCAAAGCGTACCTTTTTTAATATCTGAAAGTCCGCTTCCGGACGCTTCTGCGATGTAAATGGCAGCTTTTCATAAATTCCGCTGTTTTCCTTCACGTCAGATCCATATGTTTTTCTTTCTGTAACATAAATAAGAAAATCAGCAATTTTCATATGGATCTTATTTTTTAATGTGGGTTCGACGGTCCGATAGTCCCCATCAAAATAAATGATCCTTCCACCTGGTTTTAATACAGCCTTCCAGCGTCTGAAAGCTTTTTCCGGATCATATAATGTCCACACCGCATCTCTGGAAAGTATCACATCATAGCTTTGTTCCTGTTCCAATGGCAAAGTTACACCATCTTCCTCACAGATTTCCACCTGCTGATGATACTGTCGCATATTCCTTCTGGCTTTTTCTACCATTCCTGATGAACCATCGATCGCTTTTACATCATGTCCCAGACGCGCTGCTATGATGCTCATAAAACCCGGGCCGCAGCCCACTTCTAAAATACGAAGGGGCTCAGGTCCAAGAAGTCTTTTCAATTCTTTTGTCCAGTAAGATACCGTTCTTTTGTTACTCAATTGTTTTTGGATCATATCATCATAATCACCGGAATCTTCTGTCCATTTATTCTCGATCTTTTCAAACATTTTTTTACTCCACTACATCCAGTGTTGCCCAGTTAATGCCTTCATAGGCAGTCGGTGCAAGCTCTACATTGGTCAGTCTGGTATTGTTATAGATATAATCACGGTTCGGATAATACAGCGGTACTGTTACTGCCTGATCATTGATACGTGTGAGGATCTTATCGTATAATTCCGTCCGCTTTTCTTCATCCTGTGTCTTTAATACTTCTCCGAGATCTTTGTTCAGCTCCTCATCGTACCAGTTTACTGCCTTTGCTCCATCTTCCGCATAGAACATTGATTTCAGGAATCCATGAGGCATCCAGGAATCTTCATAGCTGCGGTAAATGCACAGATCGTAATCTCTGGTGTTCCAGATCTCATCATAGTAAGCTGCGGATTCTTTTTCTACCAGTTCAATACCTACACCGACCTTCTCATATTCAGATTTCAGGAATTCACAAAGAGATTTCCATGAAGCATATTCTTCAGTCTGGAATACCAGTCTGAGGCTCAGTGGTTCTCCGTCTTTTTCTACAATACCATCTCCATCTGTATCCTCATATCCTGCTTCCTTTAACAGTTCCTTTGCTTTATCCGGATCATATGGATAGCCCTTGCTGTTTTCTTCTGTTACATAAGGAACTGTCGGAGACATAAGTCCGGTTGCAGGATTGCCGTAACCATCCAGCAGATCATTTACAATGCTTTCTTTATTTGTTGCATAATTCAGTGCCTGACGTACGTTTACATCCTGAAGCGCCGGTGTATCATAATTTTCGATCAGATAGTAAGAAAGTGTGGAAACCTGCTGTTCTGTCGATAAATTTTTATCTGCCTGGATAATACTGAAGCTTTCGGATGGAATATCCTGAAGATTCAGATCTGCCTCTCCACTCTGAAGTGCCATCACTCTGGCATCACCGTCTACCACCTGTTTCAGAACTACTTTATCAATATTTGGTTTCTCACCGTAATAATTAGGATTTGGTACCAGGACAACCTCCTGACCGCTTTCATAACTGTCGATCATCCACATTCCGGTACCCACTTCCTGACAAAATTCTCCATCTTCATCCAGTGCACTTTCACAGGTAAAACGGAACGGTCTTGGATAGCTGAATTCGATCAGCAGAGTATAACATGGTTCTGCGAACTTAAATTCTACAGTATAATCATCTACCTTTGTAACATTTTCCAGTTTGGCTGAAAAGTTACCGATCACATCCTGTTCCACCCATCTGTTATAATTCCACATCACATTGTCTGCATTAAACTCTGTGCCGTCCGAGAATTTCACATCTTTTCTTAAATGGAACGTATAGGTTGTGCCATCTTCGCTGATATCCCAGGATTCTGCCAATGCCGGTTTGATTTCTCCATTTTCTCCGTAACGTACCAGAGGATCATAGATCATTTCATAAAGACGAAAGTCCGGACCACTTTTTATAGGGTCACAAAGTTCAGGAGTCAGATCAATGGATGTCATTGCCGTAACTACTTTTTCCTCTTTTGCCTGTACATTGACACCTGTCAGTAAAGTTGCCGCCACCATGCTCAATGCTATCAATTTTGCTACACGTCTTTTCTTCATTTCTTCCTCTCCTTTGTTTGTTTTATATTTTACAGCATATGACATGCCGCAAAATGTCCTGTTTCAATTTCTGTCAATTCCGGTATATGCTCTCTGCATATATTTGTACATCTTCTGCACCGGTTCTGATATGGGCAGCCCTGTTCCGGAATGGTATCTGAAAATATTTTCTTTTCCTGCGATCCGATTCTTCGCATTTTCGGTTCTTTTACCGGAATAGAATCAAACAGATCTTTTGTATAAGGATGTACGGCAGTCTCCTTTAAGCTGTCCGTATGATCAATAAACTCGACCACGCGTCCCTGATACATAATAGCCACCTCTTTGCAGAGATATGGAACGTTGGACAGATCGTGAGTGATCAGTAAATAGGTCATCTCATATTTTTCCTGCAGCTCATTTAACAGATGCAGGATCTGCTTTCGTATGGAATAATCCAGACTGGATACCGGTTCATCACAGATCACAAGTTCCGGTCTTAATACCAATGCTCTCGCAATATTAGCTCTCTGACACTGACCTCCTGAAATCTGTCCAACATAACGGTTGCGGATATCCGGATCAAGCCCCGTCTGGATCAAAGCCTCCTTTACTCGCTCTTCATACTCACCCTCTTGCAGTTTTTCATGTAATTTCAAAATTTCCAGAATATTTTCTCCAATGGTATAACCGGGATCAAATACCCCGCTGCTGCTTTGAAAGACCATCTGAAGATTCTTGCGATATGGACGAAACTGCTTTTCAGACAAATCCTGCATTTCCTGTCCCTGAAACCAGAATTTTCCATCTGTAGGTTTCTCCAGGCCGGCGATCAGCTTTCCGAATGTAGTTTTACCACTTCCACTTTCACCGATCAGGGCCATGGATGATCCTGCATGGATTTCCAGACTTACATCATCCACTGCCTTCACAATTTTTTTCTTGCCATAATATTTTTTTAAATGTTCTGTCTTTAGTAACGTACTCATACTTTTCCCCTATAAAACTGCATCCAACAGTTTTTTTGTATATGAATGCTGCGGATGATAAAAGATCTCTTCAACCGTTCCGTTTTCCACTATTTCGCCGTCTTTCATGATCGAAACATCATCTGCGATCTCTGCCACCACACCCAGATCATGCGTAATAAATAACACGCCCAGATTTTCTTTCCTGGATAGCTGATAGATTTCTTCCAGGATCTGCTTCTGTACGGTTACATCCAAGGCTGTCGTCGGCTCATCTGCGATCAGATAATCCGGTTTCATGGACATGGCAATGGCGATCATAACACGTTGGCACATACCACCAGACAATTCGTAAGGTTTTTTCTTCATCAGTTCTTCCGGATCACGCAGATTCATCATCCGCAGACTTTCCAACGCTACTTCCCTTGCCTGTTTTTTGCTCATTTTGCGATGTTTTCTCAGTCCTTCCAGAAGCAGTTGTTCAACTGTAAAAAGCGGATCAAGAGCAGCAGTCGGATCCTGAAAGATCATTCCGATCCTGTCTCCGTATAACTGTCGTTTTTCTTTTCCTGATAACTTCAGAAGACTCTTTTCGTTCAGTGTCACATCTCCGGATATCACCTTTCCATTTCCTGCAAGCAGATTCATGATCGTCAGAGAGGTAACTGACTTGCCGCTTCCACTTTCTCCCACCAGAGCATGGATCCTTCCGCGTTTTACTTCCAGGCTGACATCTTTTACTGCATGAACCATTCCGTGAGATGTCTGAAACTCCACATGTAGTCTTTTTACCCTTAGGACATCATTTTTGGGCTGTTCCATTCTGTATTCCCTCCCCCAGATAATTAAATGCCAGAACAATGATCATGATCAGTATGCCCGGATAAAACATCAGTCTTGGATAAGTCTGGATATAACTTCTACTGTCACTGAGCATGATCCCCCATTCCGGTGTCGGTGCCTGCACACCAAGGCCGATAAAGGAAAAACCGGCAATTGACAGAATGATCGAACCGATTTCCATTGTTGCCAGTGCGATCACAGATGGCAGGATATTTCTCAATACATGCCTAAATATGATCCTTGCGTGGCCGCAGCCGCCGGCTTTTAGTGCGGTCATATAATTTTTATTTTTTTCCTGAAGTGTCAATGCTCGGGCAAGCCTTGCATATTCTGCCCAGGATACGACCGATAAGGACAGAATCAGATGAGCGCCGCTGGCTCCTACGGTTCCTGCAATGGCAAGTGCCACAATAAAGACCGGCATAGCCATAAATACATCAATGATCCTCATAATTATGGAATCGATTTTTCCACCTACATATCCGGCAAACAGTCCGATCGGCACCCCGACACATACAGTAATCAGAAGCACCGTAAAGCTATAGCTCAGTGAATACCGGCTGCCCCAGAGAAGTCTTGATAAAATACATCGTCCCAGCTGATCAGTACCTAAAGGATATGCCGCCGACGGATTCTTTAATTTTATCGAAACATCCACAAGCAGTGGATCATGCGGCGCCAGTACAGGTGCAAAAATAGCTGCCAATGCAAAAATTATGACCACCATCAATCCTATTTTTGTTTTCGGTGACCGGAATACCTGTTTCCAGTACAGATTCTGGATCATGCTTTTTTCTGTTTTCTGCTTTCTTCTGCTTCCCATTCTATGATCTCTCCTTTACTTTAACTGGATTCGCCGGTCAATCGCAGAATAGGCGATATCCACAAGAAAATTTAATACTACAATGCCAACAGCCAGAATAAAGATAAAACATTGCAGCACCGGAGTGTCTTTTGAGATCACGGATTTCAATGCCAGATTTCCGATTCCCTGAATTGAAAAAATACTTTCTATCACAGCTGAGCCACAGAAAAAACCGATCACAATTGATACCAGACGTGTCAGCACAGGAATCAGGATATTTTTCAGACCATGACGCAAAATTACATTTACAGATGACAATCCCTTAGCTCTGCTGGCACGTATGTAATCCTGCTTCAGCACCTGTATCATATTGGTACGGATCAATCTCGTCATAATTCCAAAGAAACTGATATCCATGGCAAATGCCGCAAGAATCGGGATGCCTCCGGCATCTCCTCCGATCACGGAAATCACTTTTAGCTTTACTCCAAATATATAGAGCAGCATCAGACCGATCCAGAAAGACGGCATAGATACACTGAGGGACGACAAAATGCGAATGACTTTATCCAGAACTCTGTTTTCATAAATTGCCGACAAAATTCCAAGAGGGACTGACACGATCATCAACAATAAAAACGAAGTAACTGCCAGTTTAAATGTCTGTGGAAAATATCTTTTTAATTCCTCAAAAGCCGGTTTTCTGGTAGAATATGATTTTCCAAAATCGCCATGAAGTGCCTGATCCAGCCATTTCCCGTATTGTACCAGCACCGGCTGATCCAGTCCTTCCTCATGCCGTACTTCTTCTACCTGCTCCGGTGACGGATGCTCATATTTTTTCTCCGCCAGCACTCTGGCCGCATCACCTGCCGATATAAAACTCAGCATAAAAATAATAAATGTAACCGCCAGCACTACCGGAATCATAAATATAAAACGCTTTGCAATTACTTTTCCCATTTTCATTTCTCCTCATTTTTCATCTGTTTATTCGGTTAAAATAAAAAAAGCTGATATGATCCAGCATCATATCAGCACAAAAAACAAACCTCTACCTCAGGCAGAGCTTATTCCTTCTGTATCCCATCCGAATCAGAATTCTTCTGTCAAAAAGGCAAGTCTCCTGACTCCAGTTCTTCCTACTTACCATCTTCCCGGATCTCTCCAGTGATATTTTGGTTTTCGTCCCTGTCACAGTAGCGGTGGCTGTTCTGGCATTTCACCAGATTCCTTATTAAGTACTTTGTACACCCTTCTGACTATTCAATTTTCATAGTTGCAATGAATAAATATTATAATATCATACTTTTCTTTTTATATAAATAGTTTTTTGTCAAATATAAAATATCTGAACATTTCATAGTGAAACCCGGATATTTTCTGCCTGTATTATTATAGATCCCTTAAGTAAATAACATTATGTATGAACGGTGACTTCTTTATATTTCCGTATAATGATCATATAACTTACGAATAATAAAACAGCTGCGCTGCTCCATGCACAGATCTCTGCATAGTATATTCCATCTTCACCGATCAGTTTTGGCAGCAGCAGCGCAACACTGACACGCATTATAAATTCTGCAATGCCGCTGGCAAGCGGAATCAAAGTATTACCCAGGCCCTGGATAGCGGAACGATACACATACAGCAGATACAGCACCCACAAAAAGACAGCCATGATAAACAAATACTTATATGCTATATCCAATACCTGTCGGGTCTGATCCGGTTCACCGGATACAAACAGGGACAGTACATTACGTCCAAACAGTACCATCATGCCGGAAATGAAAGCCGAAGTGAGCACTGCCATATAAGTGCCGCTGCGCACGCCTTTTCGAATCCTCTGGTATTTTTTTGCACCAAGATTCTGGCCCACATAGGTTGTAATAGCATATCCATATGAAACGGCAGCCATCTCCAAAACCCCATACAGCTTGTTCGATGCCGTAAATCCCGCCACAAACAGAAAACCAAATCCATTGATCACATACTGTACCACAAGTCCTCCCACGGAGATGATCACATTCTGTATCGCAAGAGGAACCGCCAGTTCCAAAAGCCGCAGGCTCATAGAGGGCTGCCTGTAAAAGTCCTTCTTTTCCAGGCGGATATCCGGGATTTTACGTAATACGATCAAACAGTACAAGGCAGAAAATCCCTGCGCGATAACGGTCGCCACTGCTGCTCCGGCTATACCCCAGCCAAAAACCGCCACAAATAACAAATCCAGTCCCACATTGATCACTGCTGCCACTGTCATTGCGATCAACGGAGATCTGCTGTTTCCAAGTGCCCGAAGGATCGCTGCAAATATATTATAAGCAGCTATGATCGGGATTCCTGCAAAGATCAGCCGCAAATATAACATTGTCAGATCAATGACATTATCCGGTGTCTGTAAAAATAAAAGAACATGATAAACTGTACCTTCACTTACTGCGAGTACGACCACAGACAGTAATGCTGTCATGATATAGCTTTTCGCTACTGCACATTTCAGATTTTCCTTTTCCCTTGCTCCATAATACTGAGATACAAGAATAGAAAAACCCTGTGTGATACCTGTCATGATCCCCAACACCAGCCATACCAGCCAATCACCGGCACCTACTGCCGCCAGTGCCTTAACTCCTACCACTTGTCCGACGATCATGGTGTCTGCCATTGTATAAAACTGCTGAAAAATATTTCCAAGCATCATTGGTATGGCAAAAGTTATGATCAGTTTTCCGGGAGATCCGGCAGTCATATCTTTTTCATTAGTTCCCATAAGAATCTCCTTTTCTTTTCATCCTTGACCGCTATTTTACAAGGGACTCTTACGAAACACAAGCCTATTTTTTCACAAAGTTTTTCTCATATTTTTGGTAGCTATTACATCTTTATAATCATTATTTTTAATGGATCATTTTTGCCACGCCTATCTTAAAACTCTTTCTTCTTCATGGTGCTCATACTATACTTATACGAAGCAAACCATATAAGCAGACTTAGCACAATGAGGGCAATCCCGATTTCAAAATCCCCTATTCCCCCTATCATATGCAGAATACTTTCTTTTAATCCCAAGTTAGTCTTCACAAAAGATCTAATTGTATAACAAATCGCAAAAATAATTAAAATTGCGATTGGCAGCACAATTCGCCCTTTCTCTCCTTCGAACCTTATCCTGATCGCGATCATAATTCCCGCAATTGCCTGAAACACAAAAAATGTGATCAACTCCATTGCCAGCATTTCCAGATCAAACACCTCTTCAGGATTTATGAGTACCATAATTCCTGCACAGATCATTCCAATGCACCATCCACATGCTGTCATGATAAAGGAAAAAATATATTTTTCTCTGACATATATTTTTTTATTTACGGGTAAAGAAAATAAATATGTGTAACCATGGCCATTTTCATCATAACTGATCGTATTACCTGAATATATCGCCAGAACAGATGGGATATACATTGCAATGAAAGCAGCTGCCGTTTTTCCTGTAAGTATAAAAAACAATGCTACAAACACTAACACCAAAAAAAGATTACCACCCTGTCGAAAAAACAATCGAAAATCCTTTTCCAAAAGCCCTCTGATTCCTTTCATCATCTTTCGCCCCCTGTCAACATCAGGATCACCTGATCGAGTGATCCGCTCTCTACTACGATTTCCGGATAATTTTCTATATAATACTGCTTCTCGTTCGTCAGACAGGCAACTCCAAAAAACTCTTTTTTCTCTTTCAAAAGATACCTTTTATCCACTGCCTGATATTGTTCCTCACTGACCTTCAACACTGCATATTTTTCAAGAATCGTATCCATCGCTTCATGAAGTATGATCTTTCCTTTATGTATCACATAAATGTCATCACACAGATGTTCTAAGTCCGAAGAAATATGTGAACTGATCAGGATACTTCTCTCCGGCTCTTCTTCCATATACTCTCTTAAAATATCCAGCATCCTTTCCCTCGCTCCGACATCAAGCCCTGCTGTCGGCTCATCCAGCATCAGGAATTCTGCCTGATGTGTCAATGCAATGATCAGATTCAGCTTTGCTTTCATTCCTGTTGAGTACTCTTTTATAAATTTATCCAACGGAATCTGATATTCTTCACACATCTGATGAAATTTTTCTGCTTCAAACTTTGGATACAATTTGGCAAGGACTGCCTCAACATCTTTCCCTTTCAAGTATCCACTGAATCCGGTTTCTGCCAGGACAACTCCCAGCTCTTCTTTCTCTTTTTCACTTAACTCTTCCGGTATTTTTCCCAGGATCTTTATCTCACCGGCATCATAAGAAATGAGTCCGAGCATTGCCTTGAACAAAGTACTCTTACCGGCTCCGTTCTCTCCAACCAGACCGGTGATTCTTCCTTTTTCTACATTTAACGAACAGTCTAACTGAAATTCACCGTAGCTTTTCTTTACTCCTTTGATCTCCAACATAATCATTCATCCTCCATGATGAGTTCAAACAACGAACGGATCTCTTCCTCCTTCATTCCGCAGCGCCTTCCCTTCTGAATTGCTGCTTCCAGATCCGCCTCAACCTCTTTCCTGCGCTCTTCTTCCATCAGCTGTGTATTCGAAGCCGCTACATACGTTCCTTTCCCATGAACTGTGACTGTCATGCCCTCTGCTTCCAGATTGTCATATGCTTTCTTCACAGTAAGTGCACTGATCTTCAGTTCCTTTGCCATTGTTCTCACGGACGGCAATATATCATTTTCTTTTAACTCTCCGGAGATGATCTGCGCCTTGATCTGCTCCATGATCTGCTCATAAATTGGTACCATCGATGTATTATTGATTATAATCTTCATATGTCCCTCCTGCTGCAAACAGTATATAACAGCGTAATACTGTTGTCAACTGTTATATACTGTTTTGCAGTAGTTGACTGCCGGGATATATTTTTTAGCACGAAAAAAGCACCTCTCGGTTTTCTGATTATTAACTCTGAGAAGTGCTCTTGTTTTATATCTAATTTTAGTACAGCTTTGCACCTGCCGGGATTCTGTCATCTACCATCAGAAGGTTCAGTCCTTCATGACCATCTTCCTCAGGTACTGCTGAGATCAGCATACCCTCGGAATCGATTCCCATCATGAAGGAATTCATTCTGATCAAATGCTCTTATTTTATTTCTTTTTAACTCATTCAATGTTAAAAGTATAGTTTTTGTTTCTGTCTTCATTATCCTGCTGCTGAAGATAAAACATTGCCTTTTGAGTTTCAATCTCCGCTTTCAGTTCTTCTTTTGTCGGCAGGTATAATTTGTACTTGGAAGCAAATAATTGTTCATTGCCATGCATAACAGAATAACGGGCAATATCATCATCTGTATCGGAACAAAGAACAATACCGATTGTTGGGTTATCGCCCTCACTACGTTTCAATTCATCATACATACGGATATACATATCCATCTGTCCTACATCTTGATGTGTTATCTTTTCTGTTTTCAGGTCGATGAGGACAAAGCATTTCAGTATGTAATTGTAAAACACAAGGTCGATATAATAGTCCTGTTTCTCCGTATGGATATGCTGCTGCCTTGCCACAAAAGCATATCCCTTTCCAAGCTCCATCAAAAATTTCTGCAAATTGGAAAGAATACTTTTCTCAAGGTCACTCTCTGTAAAATCTGTATTCTGCGAAAAGCCTAAAAACTCCGCAACTACCGGATTCTTGATAAACTCCAACTTATCATTCTGATACGGTGCAGTCAGTTCCTTCATTTCACTTTCTACAAGCTCTTTTTTCTGAGTTTTGAGCATACGGTAATAATACTGAGAAGAAATATTCCTCTGCAAAGTACGGACACTCCAAGTCTGTTTTGCGGCTTCTTTCTCATACCAGTCGCGAGCTGCCTTCTCTTTAACCTGTAATAATGTTGCATAATGCGACCAAGACAGTAACCCAACAGATTTTCCAGACGATGTCTGGAAAATTTCAGGATAGGTCTTATAGAAAGAATAAAAGCTATATAGATTCGACTTTGTATAACCTTTTCCATATTCAGCCGATAATTCTTTTGCTAACTTTTTTATAATTTCAGCTCCATATTTTGCCCTATCCTCGCCCTGCAATTCTTCACTTGCAATTCTATAACCAAGGAGCCAATTTCTTTGTATAAGCGTTGTATTGACCGCTCGATATGCAGCTTTTTGTGAAGATTCGATAATCCCACACATATCTTTTAAGATGTCATCGGTTTTAACAAAATTATCCATAAAATTATTTTGACCGATTTTTTCTAATTTATTCTCCATAGCTACCGCTCCTTTGGATTTCATTTTCAAATTATTCGCTTTCCTGCATATTCTCATCAGCTTTTGCAATCATCTGTCTGTACTGTTCTTTCACTCTTTCCGGTGCAAGTATCTGTACTTTGCCATTGAAGCCAAACACCCAACCGAAAAAAGTAGGACTGGCTGATACTTCGGTCTGTACTCTGAAAGACGTCATATCATACGCAAGGGTTGTCACATCTTCTCCGAAACGGTCAACCATTGTTTTCATCAGGCTGTTATCACACCGTAAATCCACCAAAACTTTCTCGCCTGAGAACATAAAGAAAACTTCCTTTGTGTAATTCTCAATATCAAAATCATCAGGCATAGGAATAATGTCCTTAGCCAGTATCTCCGGCTTAGAAGCAATACGGTCTACCCTGAAATTGATAACCTTGCTTTTCTTCTCTGAATATCCGAGAACATAATAATAGTCCCCACACCAGAGAAGTTTATACGGACTGAACTTATACACTTCGCCCTTATTCTTCAGAACCTTTTTCTTCAATCCGGTATAATCATAATACTGAAAAGAAATCTGCTTACCTGCATTGATGGCATCATTTATAGCGTCGATGATATAATATATCTGCTCATTATCCGGCTTAATTCGATTGACCACATAGTTATTACGTTTCAGCTTTGCCACCTGTCCCGGACTGGTCATCGTATGTATCTTCTCAATCAGGGTTTCGCTTTTCTTCTTTGTAATGAACTTCGATGACTCTACTGCATCTATCAGCAGTTTCAGTTCCGGCAATTCAAACTTACGACTGGCTACAAAGTATTTGCTCTGAGTAGAATGGATAGTAACAATGTCCATCCCAAACTCCTGAAGTGCTGCAATGTCTTTTGTGACTGTAGTTCTATGTGCAGATATTCCGTACTCATCATTCAACATATTGATTAACTGTGTTGTGGAAAGAGGATTTTCTTCATCGGTTCTTTCCAGTAAAATCTTTTGTAAATATAAAATCCTTGGCTTTGTTTCCATAATTTTTATATACCTATCGCTCCATCAATAGTATCTGTCTACTTTTTCTTTTTAATCTTAGGTGCTGGCAATTCATCGTACATTGCATTAAATAGTCCTGTTAAAAATTTCTTATTATCCACATCTTCTACAAGCAGCATTTCCCTTGCCCCATCATACGGCAATTCATAAGTAGCTGTCGGCATATATGAAATTGCTGATTTTATCGGTTTTACAAGTAATCTGTCATCATAAATTCCGCCGACAATTTTACCACGATAATAAATAATATATTCGCCCATCATCGCACGGTAAGTAATCTCGTCCAATTCTGCCAACTGCTCTAATACAAATTCCAAATATTCTTTACTTGATGCCATTAGTTGTCCTCTGACCTAATTTCATTTTACTCAATTTATGCCTTCTTTATTGGGTGTCTTATTACTGTTTTGCATTTCTCCGGTGCAACTTTTCTTGGGTCTGATAAATAGATTTCGTGATGGCGTCGCTCACCAGTAAAATCATTTACATAACCGTTTTCTTCAAGATATTTATCCATCATTGCCACGGTTGCAGGTTCATCATCAAAAGCTCCTATATGCATTATTTGTACGCACAAACCTTCGTCAATACTCAAGAACTCTGCACCAGAGCAATCCATCTTTTTCTTTTTTGAAGCAGTTTCCACCGCCCAATCAAAATCTTTCTTTGCAATAAAATCAGGCATACGAATAATAGAAATCCAGTTGAAAGCTGATTTGTTGGTATAATCTACACTTTCAACATTGTCCTGCCACCAAAATCCCTCGAGCGGTGGTACAACATATTCAAAAAATCCGTCTATTTTGTAATCCGTCTTATAACTCATCTTGAGAGTATAGGCAACAGCATACAAAACACCAATAGCAGTTTTATATTCCTCGCCTTCTTCATTAGGATTTCCTTTACCTCGTACTGCTATATAATTTGCCTTTGGAATTGCCACAATCTGCGGCTTATTCTTCGGCATATAAAACTCTTTATATTCTTTCTTAAAATCGAATGCCATTCATCATTTCCTCTCTGAAAAATCATTTTACTTACCTTATAATTTATAAAACACAATTTGTATATATTTCAAATAAGGCTAATAGGAATAAATCTTCCATTGTTTCTATGACTTCTCCATCGTATCCTCCCGGAGAACCGTATGATTTATCAATGTTTTTATTTTTATTCCCATAGATTGCTGAAAACTCTGCAATAACAGTAACCAACTGGCATGTTTCTATTCCTTCGCAACTTTCAAAATTATATTCTACCGACAACTGCTGAATTGGTGTAGCCTTTTTGTCATTACTATTAAACGCATTAGCCAAAACATCTGTAATATGATTTTGATACTCAAACTCTTGATGTGGAATTGGTTTAGCAGCATAGTATTCTAAGCTACGAGTAAAATACTTCCCTCCATCGTAAAAAACACTTTTATCATCAGGGAAGCGTTTATTTAGCACACTTTCTATTGCAACCAAACACTTTTCATAAATACTGTACTCACTGACTCGTAAATCCAAACCGCAATATTCCAAAATTCTATTTTGAACCTCTTTAGTACAACAGCAAAATTCTCTATACATCTCTCTGTTGTAATAAAACAAATCATTATACATCGTGGCTATTGCACATAATGGAATAAGCCCTCTATCCTTATAATATTTAGAGATGAATGAAACCGCTTGTGCTTTTACGCTTTCTTGATGACGCTGTTCATCTCGCTTGTCCTGCCTTTTTTCAAACCTCTCCATACGGTTGCTTTGTCTTATTTGCAGGACTGCAATAATAACCGTGACTATTAAGGCAACCACCGCACAAATAATACTTATCCAATCTGAAACACTTATCATATAGTTTTCCCTTCTACTGTAAACGATAATTTACCACATCAATCACTGATGGTAGCCTGACCGTTCATCAGCATAGGTATCAACCAATCACGCAATTTAATTAGCTCACTAGTTTCATTAGCGATTTGTTTTTTCATTTGATATATAGGTCGTACATATTCAGAAAAATTTTTAATTATATTAGCTGGAGGCAATATAATGTGGCTGTCCTGTAAATGTTCACTAGTTATATGCCCCATTGTTGTTTTTCTTGCTTCAGCTATCTTTATAAAATGTATAAGATATTCTGACAACTGCAAATATACATATTCTGAAGAAAAATAGCTTTTAGGAACGACTTTAAAGATGTGTTGATTCAATCCTGCATCAACCCCATACCACATTATTACCTCTAAAGATGCTGACCATGAAAATAAAATATCTCCTGAAGAAATAATATTTTTAGCAGGAATTGTTGATGATACACGCTCAGTGTCATTAGTAATGCCACCATTCATTTCACGTATTTTTACAACTGGCAATGAATGTTCTTCGTCAGATGGACGATATTTTTGACATGCAATTCCATTGATATAATCCGCTATATCATAAAGATTACCGGAACGCCAATCTTGAGGTATTTCTTGTTGGAGATTTTTGTTCCACACTAATTGTCCTCCTGATGAATGATATGGATTTCCATTTTCATCTGGAAAGTTAAATTGAATAAACCAATAATTGTAAAGTAGCTTAGCTTGCTGCTCTAAATTATCGTTTATCGCATTATTATTGGCAATTTTTTCATCAATAGACCATAACAAATTTGCAATTTTTTGTTGAGAAATCACATCGGGAATTTCAACCTCAACATCATAAATTTTTTCAGGCGATGTATGCTTTACCTTCGTACCTGATGAACTACGTTCTAACTGCTCTCTTACACTTTTGGTCATAAAAAGATAATATGCAAATAATTTGTTCAAACGTTTTTCATCACAAGTAATCAGTCCTATTCGCTGATTATGCAAGTATTTATTATTTTCAGGAACTAACGCTGTACTTCCTAAAAGTCCCTCTGCCTGTTGTGTCATGGCAACTATCAAATCGCCTTTATGACACAAATATTCCTTTGGATAAGTTCCTGTATAGTAACGTTCTTTCCCATTATTAGGCTTAAATCCACCTTTTTCAAAAAAGTTTCCCGGAGTCAAAATACTTTGTTCTCCATCTTCTGCAAAATACTCTCCCTTAAAAGCCCAACCATGCTTTACGGATAGTATTTCTCCAAGTTTCATTCTATTCATACTTTACCTTCTTTAACTGTTCCATAATTTCCGTTTTCAGTTTGTCGCCCTCCGCAAAATATTCCTGCAACTTCTCTGCATAGGCACTCATACGAGCATTAAACTCGTCCTGTGACAATTCAACATATTCAATTTTTACATCAAAATATTGTCCCGCTGCAAGTGAATATTTCTTTTCTTTGATTTCATCATAGGTAACAGCAACTGAAAAATCATCAACAGCTTCTTTATTAAGGAATGTATCAACAATCTTATCAATCTCAAAATCACGAAGTCTGCGTTTTTGATTATTACCGTCCTTATATTCTTCTCCCAGTTTTGAAGCATCTATCAGTACAACCTTATCTGTTTTTCTTGAATTATCGAAAAACAATACTGATACATTAGTTCCGGTATTAGCAAATACATTTGACGGCATACTAATACAGCCATAAACTATATGCTCGTCCACAATATGTTGTAGTATCTTCTTTTCTACACCTGATTTTGCGGTTACAAATCCAGTAGGAACTACAATCGCACCTTTTCCGGTTGATTTCAATGAATTAAGAACGTGCTGAATGAACAACGTATAAATTGCCATACTCTCTTTCTTCTTGGCAGGTACTTTCGGAACTCCCGCCCAAAAACGAACGGGCATTGCTGCTATACGTTCTCTTGTATCTGAGAAATCCATCTTAAAAGGCGGATTTGAAACTACATAATCAAAAGTTCTTAATTCCTGTCCATTATCACTCTTATGATATGGAGCAATCAGCGTATCTCCTTGAATTGCGTGGTCAAGAGAAGATACCAAGCTGTTCAGGATAAGATTAAGTTTTAACATTTTATTACTTCGCTGTGAAATATCCTGTGCAAAAATCGTACACTTATCTTCGCCAATTTTATGGGCAAGAGCCATCAAAAGTGTTCCTGTTCCGGCTGATGGGTCATAACACTCAATGCTATGTAAATCAGTTGCATTTCCAACAAGCAATCTTGCCATAATCGTTGCAATAGCGTGAGGAGTATAATACTCTGCATACTTACCACCGCCTGCGGTATTGTAGTCCTTTATCAGATATTCAAATATATCTGCAAAGAAATCATAGTGCTTCTCAAATGCTTCTTCAAAAGAAAAGTTTACCAACTTATCAACCAAAGCACGGGCAAAAGGTGCTCTTGCTGTATCGTCCGTTACATACTGTGTCAGCTTTTCAAAAAGCGGTATTTTTGTATTCTGAGCAGTCTGCGTTGAAAATATATCAATATTCTTATCTGCTATATCTGTCATCGTGCTGTCAAAAATCAAATCAAAATCGCCTTTTGCTTGCTGATTCCACAAGTTGGCAATGAGATGTTCCGGGTTAAGCAATGGAATATCTGACGGTAAACTATCAAAAATATCCAATCGGTCATCTTCCGACATTTCTGCATAAACAAGTTCCCATTTTTCGGCATTTTTAAGAACAGGACTGACTTTTTTTACTTCATATCCGAATTTATCATTAAGGAACTTATAAAGGAAAACCTGAGTGATAATTTTATATTCGTTACCATCGTTTCCCATACCATAGGTCTGACAAGTTGCTTTTAAGGCATCTATCAACTCTATGGTTTTTTCTTTTATCGTCTTTATTTCTTCCATTGTGTTCTCCTTTATGCCACTGAATAAGTCTGGTTATACTGGTCAAGATACTGTTTTGTAATCCTGCTCTGTATAAATACTCTATCCTCACGAGCACTCGCTATTCCCAACTTATCAATGCCTGCTTTTATTTGTGTCATAACCGTTCTCTCAAAATATGCGTCTTTCTTCAATATATCATTTCTGTCATACACTTTCTGGTCAATATCAAACTTAATAGAAAGCAAAACATTCATAATAGACATATCATATTCTGAAACAATCGGCTGTTTATTTGCTGCTTTTCGAGCAAGATTTTCTTCCCTGATTCTTTTATGAACCCTTGCAAATTTCGCATCGCCATTATATTTTCTCAGCAGAACCGTGTTTTTCTTCTGCAATTCATCAAGCTTTTTCAGAATATCTTCCAATTCCTTTCCTTGCTCCTCAATCTCAGATACACTCTTAGGTTCAAAACCATGTTGCTTGAAGCGAAGCAAAAATGCTTCCTGCAAAGTAATAAACTCAGGGTCATCAGGGTCGATATTCTGAGTAAAGGCACGAACAGTCTTTTTATACTTTTCTGTTACTGCGTCTTTACCACCGACGATTTTCAATTCTTCCTCGCTGATTTTGCTGAAATTAAAAGTAATATCCTCCATTGCTTCATTGACAAGCAACTTTGTGGTATCATCACTTGCAAAAAGTTCTTTCTGATTTATGTTATCAATATGATGTTGCACCTCTGAAATCAATGATGGCAATTTTGTTAATTCCATTTTTGCAAATGTTTCCTTTAACTCATCATCGCCAAAGGTTCTTACCAAATTACAACAATCACGAGCAGCAATAAAAATTTTTTTAAGTTTAAGCAATTCCTGCTTATCCTCAATCGTGGATATTTCAGAACTAAATTCTTCTGCATTATCTGTGGTGTAGTTAAAAAGAACCTGCTGCACTTCCTGCATTTGTTTAATGAGTTCTGCCGGGTCTTCAATAACCTGTTTGAATGTATCTGTTTCATTTCCCGCACCAACTTCATTCGGGTCATTAAAACGGTTCAGCCCTTTGAGGTATGCTTCATTTGTTTCCTCAAAATTCCTTTTTATATTTGCAAAATCAATGACATAACCATAATGGTTTTCTTTATACGGTCTGTTGACTCTTGTAATTGCCTGCAACAAATTATGGTCTTTCAATTTTCGACCAAAATACAGGCGTTTCAATCTTGGTGCATCAAATCCGGTAAGAAGCATATTGAAAACGATAAGAATATCAACTGTCATATTATTTTTGAAGTCATCAATAATCTTATCTCTTGTATCTTTGTCATCACTATCGTGAAGTATAAGTCCAGCTCGCAAATGACTTTTCATAGAAGCGTCTTTATTAAGTTCTGCTTGAATTTCATCAAAATACGCAAACAGCTTCCTTGCCTGCTCACTTGTTTCACAAATGACCATACCGCCGAGCGTATTATCTCCCTGAATTTGTCTAAATCTCTTTAGGTCAGAAATAATATATCTAAGCAACTCTTTGACATAGTTATCGTGTTCAACAATCTGACTTTTCTTTACATCTTTCTTTTCTACTAAAGTTTCAAGTTTTTCGTAAATCTCAGAAAGTCGCTCCTTATACTGCGTTTCTATATCCTCACGGATAATTTTCAGAGTATATCCATCTAAAATTGATTTGTCGTAATAGTATGTATGAATATAATTACCAAAAACTCTCCAAGACTCTCTTTCTTCTTTCAAAAGCGGTGTTCCTGTCAAAGCAATCTTTATCGCATTTTTATCCGCATCAAGAAGATTAGCCAAGAATGAGCCTTCTGGTTTATATCCTCTATGTGCTTCATCAATAATAAACACTCTCTGCAAATTCGTTGCATACGCAGGAAGGTCAACTTTTGACCTATCTTCAGCAAAACGCTGTATATTTACAACTGTAATTTCTGGTTTTCCAGTATTTCCCTCTTGTGCCTGATTGTTACGGAACTGTTCCATAAGTTCAGCACGGGAACTTGCTGTTTTTACAACCAATCCACGAGCTTCAAATTCTTCTGAAGCCTGTTTCAGCAAATCAAGGCGGTCAACAATGAAATAAAACTTTGCAACTTTATTTTGCTTGCTGAAATAGTCAGAAAGAACATAAGTAAGATAATACGAAAGGGCTGTCTTTCCACTACCTTGAGTATGCCATATAACACCTGAATTAACACCTTCATCAATCTTACTTCTTACTGTTAAGGCAGCAAACATCTGTTGATAACGCATTATATGTTTCTGCTCAATAAACTCTATCTTGCCATTTATTTCTTTATGAAAACGAACATAGGCAATTCCATATTTTAATATAAATAACAATCTTTCAGGACTGCACATAGATGTCATTACTCGATTGGTCGGTGTATAGGTATCTAAATTTGTTTGATATTCCGGAGAAGTATGAATAACCTGACAATTAAAGTCAGTCAATATCTTCTTTTCAACAATCGGGTCAATATCCTTATATGGGAAATCTGCATTATAAGGTGCAATATCCAAATTTGTAGGATTTTCTTCTCTGAAACAGTTGAACGGTGCAGACTGTTTTGCCGTCGTACAATAGAATGCCCCCTGAACCGGAACAATACCACCCATAGTGTCATATTCCATATTATTAGAGAAAATCATCAACTGTGTAATATTCAAAAATCTCCTAAATTTTTTATTAGGAAATCTCTTTTGGTTCATTCTCTTACTTTCTGCAACCATACCGCCGTGATTATTCGGCTTCTTTACTTCAACAAATACAAGTGGAAGTCCATTTACAAACAATGTAATATCAGGTCTAAATTCATCTTGGTCACGCTTACAAGTGAACTCGGCGGTAAAATGATATGTATTATTCTTTGGATTTTCAAAATCCACCAATCTAACAGGCGAAACAGACGATAAACGCTCGTAAAAACTGCGTCCTATATCATCATTATCTAATTCCTGCCTAATAGTTTTCAATGTCTGTTCCGCTTCTCCTGTGTGGGTAGGATTAAGCCGTGCGAACTGCTCCTTGAAAACGTTAATTAAGATATTGGTATCAGGGTCATATACTGTGCCTGCCATATCTTCAGTTATTTTCCCGAAATAGGTATAACCAAGGCGTGTCAAATGAACCATTGCTGGCATTTGAACACGGGTAGCTTCGTTAAACATATTTTTCTTACCACTTGCCGCCATCTTCAGACCTCCTCATATCATTCGTCTAATATGACTTCACATACATCGCCAATATCACAATGAAATACTTTGCAAATTCTCATAAGCACATCAAGGGATACTGTTTCATTCTTATTTAATTTTGTTGCAACAGACGATGAAATTTCCGCAGCACGCATTAAATCTTGTCTTTTCATTTGATTATCAATCATAAGTTTTTGAAGTTTATTGTAGCTTATTCTCATCTGTAACGCTCCTTCGTATTCTCCGTTCCTTTTGGTTACAGTTACTCATTTGACATTATACTATGAATAATCTATTTTTTCAAGATATAGGGGTTTATTCGCAACTCCTATCCGGCAAGGTGTCACTTTTTACAAACACCTAATACGACTCTTTTAAAAAATAATAAAAAAGAGATGCCGAAGCACCTCAATTATACATTCTATTATTAACATTCATCGCAAGCGTTAAATTCTTTTCCGACCACTCCGAAACAAGCTCCGGGTGTACTTTTGCTAAACTGTTATTCATAGCCAAACCTCAACCTCCTTGTGCTTAGAGTATATGAAGTTTTGGCTTTATCTTGTAGTTTGCGAATATCCATATAAATAGAAAAAGCCCTTTGAGAAAAGGATTTCTCCTCTCTCAAAGGGCAAGTTGGCAAACTTGAATTTGTAAATATCATTTTACATTTTTATATGAAATCACAATATGACTTGGTGCAAATAATACTGATGCAATAATCAATAGCACTGACCTACTCATAATCCCACTAAATAAGAACAACATTGAAGGAATAATAGAAAGTGCTAATGCTCTGAAAACGCTGTTTTTCTTAAAACATATAATCCAAATAGCACAATAAAGCATTACCAATATGGTATCTACAATCAGATATAGTGCAAATGCTTCGTCAGACCACCACCCGAAACAAGTTCCCGGAATATTGATTATCATGAATCCGAAACAACCCAATCTCCCTACTTGTTCTGTGACCTCAACATATTTATTGTTCCACTTATTATCAAATCCATCTTTGCACTTAATCGCAAATACAACATTGGGTATCATAATGACTGCAATAAAAATCAGCCCAAAAACATTAAACCATTCCATATTATCTACCATCACAAACTGGAATTTTCCAATTTAACAAACTGGAATTTGATATGTGCTTTATAAATTTTTTCCGATCCACTCAAGTTCGTTCATGGAATCCTTATTTTTTTCAAGTTCATCTCTGGCTGTTGCGTAATATGATTTTTTGAAAAGCATATCCCATGAAAGATATTTTGCCATACAGTCAAACTGCTTATCAATCAGCTCATACTGGATACTGCCTACGGGAGAACCACCTACAACAATTGTGCCAACTTTTTTGTTTTTTAACTGCAATCCACGGCAGTAGCACTTATCAATGATAAGTTTCAATTGTGCTGACATTCCCCACCAATAAACTGGTGTAGCAAAAAGAATCATATCTGCGGCAGCAATTTTATCAATTGTAGAATTTGTATCATCCTTATCGACGCATCCCTTAGAGCATTGACAGACACCACATCCCTTGCATGGTGCAATGTTGAGTTTGTCGGGTTCAATGATTTCAATTTTATTCTTTTCTGACGCTCCTTTTATAAATGCATTGATTGCTGCCAGCGTATTTCCTTTTCTGGCACTTCCATTAATGATTACAATTTTCATGCGTGTATCCTCCAACTTCCGATTTGTATTTCTGTTTGTTTTAAAAATGGGCAACTCCGATTGGAATTGCCCACTCATTGTACTAATTATGCGATTTTTTCTTGCTTGCACCGATTTCTGCATCAAATGATGTAAGTTTGATGTAAATCGCTGTTTTTTTAGTTTTTTATCAAATGAAGTACGTCCCGTCTATTCGGTAAAACGGTACATCTTTACATCATCTTAATAGAGCTTTGCACCTGCTGGAATATGGTCATCAACCATCAGAAGATGGAGCTTTTCTTCGCCTTCTTCTTCGTGGATAGCACTGAGGAGCATACCGCAAGAGTCAATGCCCATCATAGCTCTCGGTGGAAGATTTGTGATAGCGATAAGAGTTTTTCCAACCAGTTCTTCAGGCTCATAAAAGCTATGAATACCACTTAAAATAGTTCTGTCTGTGCCTGTTCCGTCATCAAGCGTAAACTGTAACAGTTTCTTTGACTTCGGTACTGCAACACACTCTTTAACCTTTACTGCACGGAAATCTGACTTGCTGAATGTGTCAAAATCAACTGCTTCCTCAAACAAAGGCTCAATCTTTACCTTAGAAAAATCAATCTTTTCAGGCTCAGCTTTCACTTCTGCAGCTGCCGGAGCTGCTTCAGAAGTCTTGGATGCTTTCTTATCAGCGTCCAGGGACTTCATTGTCGGGAATTTTTTTGATTTTTCTTCATTACCCTTCGTGATGCTTCGCTGTGCTATTTCTATTAAATTGTCTTCTCTTCATCACCGTTCATGATGAATCATTGTCAAATCATATCTGTTGTCAATTTGATGTCATTTGGTTATTTCTGTTGTCAGATGAAAGGGTTCATAAGCCCTTCTTAAAATACATCCATTGTTGCAGCCAAATGTTCAAATGTTTCCTGTTTTTTCTCCTCTGTCGCCTCTGCATAGATATCCATAGTGGTCTGGATATCCTTATGCCCCATGATCGACTGGATAACCTTCAGGTTGGTTTCTCTTTCACAAAGCCTTGTACAAAATGTGTGTCTCAAACTGTGCGCTGAAAAGTTCGGCAACAGCGCCGGCTCCCGATGCTCTTTCTTTGCTTCTACTTCTTCCGTCGCATTATAGGCAGAAGATATTCTCTTGATTGCCCGATTGACTGACTGAGCATTCATTACATTTCCATAACGGTTACAGAAAACAAAGCCTGTCATCCCGTCAATCTCTGCATCTGTCCAGCCATTTTCTTTCTGCTCTTCCCAGATCATTTCAAAAGCATCCTTCACTGTGTCCAACATGGGAATTGTACGCATACCGGCTTCTGTTTTCGGCGTTGAAATGTGATTTTCTGATGCCCTGTCTTCTCCTACCGGATAATACGTTAGATTATGATTGATGCTGATAATCCGCTTCTCATAATCGATATCTTCCCATCGAAGCCCTAAAACTTCACCGATTCGGCACCCGGTTCCAAGAAAAATCGTAAAAATCGGCCACCAGTGAAAATAAACCGGATGCGTAGCAATATATTCCATAAATGCTCTCTGCTGCGGAATTGTCAGTGCATGTCTCACACCTGTTTTCATGCCTAAATTTTTCTTTAATTCTGCCATGACTCCATCCGTAGGATTTTTTCTGATAATGTCATCCCTTACAGCCAGTTGAAAAGTTGGATGTAATAACGTATGAACAGTTTCCAGTGTGTTAATCTGCAATTCCTGTTTCTCAATCAGATGATTGTAGAACTGCACCACATCAGAATACTTAATCTCTGCTATATTCCGCTTTCCAAACGTGTCCCGGATAAATCGGTCATACATATAAAGATAATTACTCTTGGTTGTCGGTTTCAAATTGCTTTTGAGACTCATATAACGGTCAAATACAAAATTTACGGTCGCCTTTCCTGCAACGTAAATATCCAGACCGTCCATCTGATCTTTCATAAGCTGTGCTTCTTTTTCCCGAAGCGTTACAAGGTCTTGTGCATAAACATACTTACGTCTTCCAAGGGGATCTGTATAAGTATATACATACCTCTCATCGGAACGTCTCTGTGATTCACCTTTCCGCAGGACTCTGCCCCGCAGATCTTTTCTTGTCTGTGCCATATAAAATCCTCCTTCAGATAAAGGAAGGACTTCATGTTATTCAGGTCTGTTCAATATTTTTTCCAGTCCCTGCAGGACAACTTCTGTCACAGTCATTTTGTGTTTTCCGGCATAATCACAAATACGCCTATACATAGAATCTTCCACCCGGATACTCAATACTTTCTTTTTTACATTGTCCGACTTTGGTCTTCCTGTCTTCGCCATATCTGTTCTTATTCCTCCACATCCTCATTATAGTTTTCGTATGACAAAAAGTCAATCCCTGTTTTTCGTCCTTCCACAATTTTTTCTTCCCTACGCAATCCGGAATGTCTCCAGATACTTTTCGAATATCTCACAGTTTACAAGAGCAACCTTGTCAATCTTATACACTGCTTTAGCCTCTTTCGCCAACTCCTGGAATTTTGTCAGTCCAATGCTGTAAAGCTCTGCCCCTTCCTGGTAGCGGACAAATTTCTTTGCTATTTTCTTTGTTTTCTCTACATCTTTACGTGCATATCCCATACACGACACCTCCTTTTTTTGCATAAAAAAAAGCAGCTAACCTATTTTTCATAGACTAACTGCTTAAATCCCCGGTTCAATATTCAATTTTAATCTTCCGAAACGTCTTCTGTTTGACTTAACTGTTTATGAACATCACGTCCGCCATACATAATTCGCACTACATATACCGTTTCAGTTTCATCATCTGTCTTATAGAATACCAGATAATTATCCACCGGAAAGAATCGAAGTCCTCTGCTGTACCACGGTTCTTCCTCATAAAGCCGGTTTCTATTCGGCATAGTATCCAGCTTCCGAATTGCGGTCATAATCCGCTCTGGCTGTATACATCACTTTATATTTCATATACCAAATTCCCGTTTCATTTCTGCTTCAACTTCATCTGCCGAATATACTCTGCCAGCCTTAATATCTTCCATGCCTTTCTCTATTTCTGCATCGAACTGTTCCTTTGTCAAAGAACCATATGCAACAAGTTCCTCATAAGCTGGAAGTTTCATTTCAAAAGGAATTCCTCTCTGGAGTACAATCTGTCTCAGAAACATTCCTACTGCATTGGACATTGGAATACCAAGTCGATCAAGCACCTGTTCTGCCTGTTCTTTCACTTCGGGCTCAACACGTGCAAATACATTTGCTGTTCTTGCCATAGATATCGCCTCCTCTTTTTTCTTCATTATATTTCGTTTGATTGCAATTTGCAAGCAGTTCGCAATCTTTTCTCAGAATTTCATATACTGGCAGACGGCAGGTGGCAGATAAGGTATCTATAAAAATCTACATTTGCTCCAATGATTCTGCCACCCATTAATCTTTTAACCAAATACTATTCTCTGGTTTCTCATATCACGCATCGTTTGCCTAAATATTCCCTTCTTCATTGACTTCTCTTATACTATCATAATTTTCAATGCTTTCAGTTGATTCATTCGCTATTCCCTGCTGTAATCCACTAAGAATTTTCTCACCTTTTTCTTTATGAGCTTTTTTCATTGAATAAATCTTTTTTACTCCAACTATTAATCCGATAACAGTAAGAGTTCCTGCTGTGCCGAATAAAGCACCTTTTTTCATCCCATTTTCTTCAAAAAACTCTGCGATGGTTTTCATTCCCTCTTTCATATCCCCGTCTCCAATAATTTTAAGACTATGCGTCATATCTGGCGCAGCTTTGCATGAATCAGACAATAATTCTGTTATTTTCTTATTAAGATCACTCATTTATATCCCCCTTTGCATTCTCAATATTTTTTAATAAATATTCCAGACTTTTTATCTTTGTTTCTTCATCGACTATTTCTTGTTCAAGCTGGGCAATAGCCTTCTTTTTATTTTTTATATTTATCTTAACCGTTGCAAGATTCTCTTTTAATATCTTTTTAATTTCCTCCGAATCAATAGTGGAATTTTTTATTGCTTCACCTTTTTCAACATTCTTAGCTACGAGAGTTCCTAGCAGCAACGTCGAGGCAGCAACGATTCCTCCTATCGGAGTCGTCAATGCAGCAGCATATTTAGGTGTATTCTTTGTAAATTCTCTCAACATTGCATCAGTAATAACACTCCCTTTTTTCCGTGAATTCATATTAGCCTTTAATTTTCCTGATCGAATCCATCTTCTAACAGTTTCTTCAGATGTATTCATCATTTTTGCAACTTCTTTTACTGTATAAGTGTCCAAAGAATCTTACCTCCCAAAATTAAGTATATACTTTAATGCTACATTTGTCAATTTCTATTGTATTAAAATGTAGTATTAAATACAATAACATAAACCATGTTAGGTCCATTCTGCTTTGTTTATTCTTCAATTTTAATCATTCTGCCATTCCATCACTCTTTTAATCGAATACTGTTCTCCTGCTTTTCATTTACCCGGTATTCCAGTTCATTCTTCATCCGGCTTCTCACATCACGCATTGTTCGCCCGGATATTCCCTGCTCCTTTGCTTTTTCGTCTAATTCTCTGATTGAAATTTCTTTTTTATCAGCAAGCAGTTCCCTGATCAGCTTTGCCCCTCGTTCCAGCTTTGTTTCTGTTGCTTTTCCTTCTTTTCCATCTAACAATTCATCTGCGGAAATCTCATAGGCTCCCACCCATCGAAAGCCTTCTTCGTCTCCCAGTTTAAACGCCATTGTTTCCCCTGGTGGTGCAAGAGAACTTTTTTCATGAATCAATACCCTTGTGGTTGGATCTTTTCTTACTTTCCCGATAAAAATTAAACTTCGCACTGCTGCCATAATATCAATAGAACCAAGTCCCCGATACGTGCTCTGTGTCCCGGAAGATTTATTCAGATGTCCGATCAGCACAATGGCACATTCGGTCTTCTCTGCAATCATTCCCAGTTTCCGGAACACCGGACGCACTTCATTTGCCCGATTCATATCCACATCTGCTCCAATAAATGCCTGTACCGGATCAATAATTACAAGTCTCACCTGATTCTGTCTGACTGCTTTTTCAATTCGGTCATCAGATAAGGTTAATGCTTCTTCCGTATCATCAATTACCATAACCCGGCTCAGATCTGCACCTGCTTCCACCAATCTTGGCTTAATGGTGTCACCCATACCGTCCTCTGCTGTCTGATAAATTACATTGAACGGTTCAATATCTTCCATATTCGGAAACAGCTTTCGATTGGTACAGGCTGCCGTCAGCATCATTGCAAAATAAGTTTTTCCCTCTCCCGGATTGCCCTGAATGATTGTCAGTTTTCCAAATGGAATATAAGGAAACCACAACCAATCCACGCTGGTCTGCTCAATATCTTCATAACATAACATCGGCACCAGTTCTTCTGCTTCTGGTACTTTAATTGTGATTGTTTCTGTGATTACTTTCTTTCTGTTAGCGTTTTTATCACAGAGGATTTCATTCCAATCTTTTCGTGACGGTTTCAGACGAATTACACTATATCCTTCTGAGATTTCTCCTGCCAGTTTCTCACAGGCTTCATTCCCTGCTTGGTCATTATCCAGGCACAGAAAGACAGAAGTAATCTGAGGGCGTTCAGAAAGGAAAACCATCAGTGCCATACTGGAGACACCACCCAGACTCAGGTAGCTGCGTTTCTTCCAGTCTTTTGGAAATAATTGGATGAAAGAAAGCAGGTCAATGGCTGCTTCAAACACAAACAACTGATTATCCGTCCCTCTATGACTGAATCCGTAAGATTTATCAGATCCAGCCACATCTCCCCGATATTTTATTTCACCAACGCCCCGGCAATGTGCATATCTTGGAATACCATCTGCATCTCTGCCCACAAATACAACATTATGGTGCTTCTTTTCTTCGTAAATATCTCCTCTGGCAATCCATTCCATCACCAGATTTTTCTCAAGTTCTCTGCTTTCTGTCAGATACTTTACGATCATTTCATTATCTTCATTTTTCTCCGGTAATCGGAAGTCTTGGGACGAGGCGGGGCAGGACTTCTGCCTGCCTTCGCCTTCTTCCCCGATTAGCATTTTCACTGCTTCCGGGAATGTTGCATAATAAAATTCCATCACAAAATCTACCGGATAACCTCCCTTGCTCTGACTATGCCGATACCATCGGTTTCCAGATATCGTTACACTGTCATGCTTTTTCCAACGGTATTCTCTGCCACTTTTCACCAACTGTTCTCCCTGTGCGTTCAGAAAAGAAACAAGATCGGTATGGTTTGCTCTTGCAATCTGTTCTTCTGTATACTGCATTTTCATCATCCTTTCCTGTCTGTCCTACTGGCAGACTGTTATAAATTCATCTCATGATTCCGTTTTTTCTTTACTACCTGCTGTTTTGCATCACGCTCTGCACATTCTTTCTTTTTTTCATCCAATTTTCTCAGAAGAGAAGTCTTCTTTTCTGACTTCTGCTCCGGCTGTTGCTCTGCTTTACCGTTTTCTTTAAAAATATCTTCCGTCTGAACTGCATGAAACGCCGGAAACTTTGTCTGCTTCTCCTTTTTTTCTTCTGAACGCCCGGAAGTATCGGCTTCTGCCATTTCCCGGTCACGTCTGGCAATATCCGCACAGCTCTGTACCTTTTTTACAAATGCAAGTTCCTCCTGATACGGCTGATTATCTGCTTTCAGTTCTTCAATCACCGCCTGGAGTTCTTCTTTCTCCCGTTTCCATCTGGCAGTTGGCACCTTTCCATTTTTATCCAGATGTTGTTTCAGTTCCCGTTCACATTTACGGTAATAATTGATTTCTTTCTTGTGTTGCTGATAGTATTTCTCCCGTCTTTTCTGGAAATAGAAATGATTATATTCATCAATCAATGGCTGGTTTGTCTTTATTACTTCTACCATCTTTTCCAAATTCTCCAATTTCTTTAATTGCTCTCTCTTTTCAGAAATTTCTTTTTTGCTGACAGAAACAACACCGTTCAGCTCATCAATCCGTTCCTGCAAGTCATCCATCGTCTCTATCTGATGTGTCTGAAGATAACTGATGGATTTTGCAAACTCCTGTAAGTTGGAGAGATTCTTACCTTTTCGTTTCATCTCCGCATAGAAATTGGGAAGTGGAGGCCTGCCCTGTGTCTTTTTATCATAATAATCCTGTAAACTTTCCAGAAGTGTAGGGTTCTGTCTGCGATCCAACTCTGACTTCATTTCTTCATAAGCTGTCTTCATCCACTGAATGGATTCTTTCAGAGAAATAAACATCTGATTGAACTGTCGAATTGCCCTGTTCAGCTCCCCGATGATTGTTTTTATCCCCTTTTTCTCCATTGCCCGAACTTCATATCCCTCGTGTATGGTCGGAATCAGATCAATCCCCTGCTCTTTGTAAGAACGGTGATCAATTCTGGCTGCCATGTGGCATTCCCGGAATTTTTCATTTACTTTCTCCGTCCACGCTCTTCTCCATTCCTTTAAAAGCTCCGGATCATTCCAGCCAGTAGTGGAAACAGCATTGAATATATCCTTCCCTTTGGCATCTTTTATCCGGTTTCCATCTTCATCCAGAACATATTCCCGTTTCTGCTTGTTGCCCCAGCTCCCTTTTTCTGTAAAAGGACGGATTGGAGCAAGTACATGAAAATGTGGATTATCTGGTTCATCTTCGTTCTTTGATTTTCCCTCATGAACTGCCAGATCTACAATCATGCCACGTGCTACAAACTGTTCCCAGCAAAACGCTCTCGCCAGTTCTATATTTTCATCCAGTGTCAGTTCATTTTGCAAAGCAATATCAAAAGAATAAGCTAACTGTGCCCGTTTACTTTTCTCTACCTTTTCTACCTCATTCCAGAGTGTTTCCCGATCAGTCAGACGTTCCGGCACATATTCCGGTGTCAGAATTTCTGTGAAAACTACTCCAGACTTTTTTGTATAGTCATGCGTCTGTACATAATAATCGTTATAAAGCTTCTGCCCCGAAATATAAGCTGCGGAATTAACCACCGTCTGACCTTTTCCTCTGGAAACCTGCTTTACTGAAAAATGATACAGTGCCATTAGCTGTCATCTCCTCTTTCTGCTTTTTCAACTGCTTCTGCAATTTGCTGTTGTTCTTTGTGTAAGGCTGCTATGTAAACCTGTCGCACAATACTCTTGTTGTAACTACTGTTCCGCAGCTGATCCATAACATCCTGAACTTCTTCCTGTTCCAGATCTCTTGATAATGGAAATGCTTTTTCAAACTCTGCTCCTTTAACAATCAATCTGTGGGAACGTTCCTTTCGCTCTACCAACTTCTTTCTCTGCTCCAGAAGATTTTTATTGTGGATCGCATGTTCCAGTTCTTTTTTACTTTTTTCCATGTTGACTTTCAGTTCTTCCAGTGACATAGATTCATATTTTGGATTTTTCGCTCTGCTCAAGTTTTCAACCTCCTACTCTTTCTGTAAATAAAAAGAATCGATCTTCTCACAAATTCCGATTCCTGGGTATAAAAAATGAGGTCGTTGTTTCTCAAAAGGAAATACTAACCTCTGTAATCTTAAAAATCTTTAATCAATGCAACAAGATAGGCCTTGTGCCGCAAGGGGAAATTATCCCCTTGTCCGAAATCTATGATTTCGCTATATTCCCGAATTAAAATCTCTCAAAATCGAGAATGGCACCGCAGGTCGCACGATACAGGCAGATGTAATTGCCTGTATAGAAGTGCGCTCTTAGCTTTGCTAAGAGATTTATGCCGTATCCGGCGTGTTATCTTTTTTCAATTTCTTTTTTCGACTTCTGAAGCATTCTGCCAGTTTTAATAATTTGACATATCTGCTCCTGTTATTCATCATCTGTAAATTCCATCATCTCATCAACGGTGCAGTCCAGTTTCTTGCAGATTTTCTCAATCGTCTCCATTGATACATACTGGTTTTTTCCCATCCGGGCAAGAATGTTTCCGCTAATCCCGGTGAGATGTTGCATTTCTATCCGCTTCATATTTTTATCAATGAGCTGTTTCCATAATCTGTTATAACTTACACTCATAAATAACCTCCACATTTTTATTAGACAGATTTCTGCTTTTATTAGTCAAACGGAATTTCTCCGTCCTTCGCTTCCATAAAACCGTCTTTATCTGTTTTCGGGGTTTCTGATGAATCTGCTCCAGCACCGCTGTCCTTGTTCTGAGCAAATTCATGTTCTTCCACAATCACATCTGTGGTATAAATCGTCTTTCCATCCTTATCCTTATAACTGCCAGTGCTGATGCGTCCACCGATCACAATTCGCATTCCCTTGTAAAGATATTTCTGTGCAAACTCTGCACTCTTGCCAAATGTTACGCAGGAAATAAAATCTGCTTCCTGTTCTCCGTCACGTTTATATCTTCTGTTCACTGCCAGAGTATATCTGGCTACTGCCATATCATTCTCTTTCCCGGCATACTTGATCTCCGGATTCTTTGTCAATCTTCCCATTAAAATCACTTTATTCATAGTCGTTACATCCTTTCCGGGCATTTTGCCCTGTAAACATTTTTCAGTTACTTTTTTGCAGTGGTCTGTCGTGCTTTTCCCTGTCACCTGCAGTCGTCTCAGACTGCCTCTGCCTGTATAAACAGGTCACTGACCATAAGGCTCTGGTCAGCCGCCCATCATCGGGAGTGTCATTATGATTCCGCTCGCTTTCAAAAAAGAAAGGTCATGGCAGAACTCCTGGTAGGCTTTCAGGGTGCACTTATCGATTGTCAAGGTTCAATGAAGGAACATTCCAAAACGTCCTCTAATTACTAAAGTCAAATGCCTTGGCAAGATGCAAAAGATTCGTGATATTTTTTTGCATTTTTATCATTTTTTCTTTTACTTTTGTTAGTCCCTTCACATACTCTGTACTGGGACAAGCAAAAGCGGACATGATTTGGGGGATTTTTGAAAAATAATTATTCCTCTACCTATAAAGCTTAGGAAACGGTATTTACCAACCCCCTTTTGCAAGTTTTTATGCGTAAATTGCATTTTACGGAGCTCAGCGGTCGCCATTCCGTTTTAGAACGGCCGCGTTCCGAAATGAAACGGTCGTTTATACCACAGTCTTCATTCAAGTCAATGGCAAGGGCTAAAGCCGGCATAAATGCCCCATTGACTGGATTTCAGACTGTTGATTACAGTAATCAAGCAGAACAAAGGATTGTTCTGCTAATGTCTATTCAGTGACCGCTATATTCTGGAATATGGCTGTTAAGTGCCATAAACCTGACCGTTAAACTTCGTAATATGCACGTAAATGAAATATTCCTTCACTAATTGCAAGTTTCGGCGGGCATTTGGACGGTGCTTTTTTAAGAAATTTTATCTTTCCACTAATCACATGTGGCAGAGTGTACAATGTCAGATGCTTTTGAAAAAAGGCCAAAAAAAGAAGCACTAACTTTTTACAGTCAATGCTCCTTGAATTGATCTTTATTCTATTTTCTCTTATTTCTTCCTGCCGATCTTGCTTCCCACATTTTTTTCATATATTTGATCGTATTCGATGTACCAAACAAAAATTTTTGTCCCATTGCAAGCTGCATACAGTTATATGCAATTACACTATTTAATGATAAGTTTATAATGCCATTCTCTGGCATGTCTTTAGAAATAAGAGGTGCTGTCTTATCTTTTATTCTGAATATAATAGCCTTATTGGATGAAACAGGAATACATATATCATTAAATCCATTTCTTACAGTCTGTGCTGGATTATCACTAATAACAAAATCCAACTCTGTATTATTCACTGCTTCATACCACTCATAATTATACTGTAACATCTGCATAGTTTCTAAAACAGGTTTTATTCCTAAAATTTGATATAGCTGTGTATTCTTTCCTGTAGAACAATTTATCTCAATAGTTTTTTTCTTTGTCTCTTCATCAAGTCCCAAATTATCACACATAGAACTTAACCATTTCTCTGTTTTGTTATTTATAGCATCCATTTGATCTCTAAACTGTTTCGTTCTATATGCCAGAGAATGTAAAAAAATTATCATTAAATTTCTATTTGAACTTATATGAATTGTGCTGAGATCTTCCTGTAATTCATTAAGCATTTTACTAATAGCTGATTCTTCTCTTGCTAATACGTGTTCTGTAAATTGGTCATCTGATAAATTTTCATTGTCGCAGAGTTCTGGGAAAACTTTTAAATCTTCTTTTAATATTTCTGCAATCTGTTCTTTATCTGCATCATAGAAATAATTTGCCACCGCAAAATTTTCAACTTTTCGATTATCCAAAACAGTACCATTATCCAGCTTGAGAACAGAAATATATTCATCGCCTATATTTCCATAACCAAATCTCTTTAAATACATTCTCGGCACATAATGTTGCCGTCTTACTTTTTCCATAAAATTCTTTCCTTTCTAACATATAGTGCAAAGGCATTAACTCACTACAAGTTAATGCCTTCTGTGCTAGTTATCAAGTTTTTCTTTGTAGATTTCTATCCTTTCCGTCTGCCGAGCTTTTTGATCTTTTGGGGGCAATTTTTCAGAAACTATCTCATACCATGATTTATCAAAACCAACTGCTTTCAAAATTGTTGCTTTATCCATCTGATCAGGTTGTTTTATAGAAATATGTAATCGCTCTTGCGGTATTTTTTCTATAATTGTAAACTGGCTACCTCCTGGCTGCCACGTAAACTTATGTAATCCAGATTCTTTTTCATACCCCTCTAAATTCCCACGCTTATTCCACTTAAATTCATATAATTCCGGATCATATCGAATTGTATCAAATTCAAATATGAGGTAATCCTTATAATCTTTTGATTTGACCAAAACAACCGTTCTCACAAATTTAAAAATCTGACGTACTGCCGACACTCTTTCATTCCAAATTTGCAAAACCATCTTTCCCAACTCATTTGGATCAACTTCTGAATAATTGTCTACTCCAAAGCTATATGTAACAGCATTTCTACCACATATTAATCTAACCTTATCTTGATGTTCAATATCAGTTTGTCCAAAAACAGTTTTCGCACCCCAGCAACAATTGTCCAAAACAACATCATCAAGTCCAACATTTGACGGTTTCCACTCTGCTCCTACACATTCTGCAAATATCTGCTCCCATTCATTTCCTTCTAATGACATACTCTGTTTAGTAGCCATCATATATACAATATTTTGAGCTAATGTTTCCACAAATGATGACGGAAACTTATTTACTGCAAACGGGGCAACTGCCTTATTCACTGTTCTTAATCTTGGCTCAGCCATGTGCCGCATTCCTCCAAACATTAAATATATGAAGTAATTTTAACACAATTATGCTTAAAATGCCATTGGAATAAATCTTTCAATTACCATTTTTACCATATCTACTGGTATTGCATTTCCCGCCTGTTTTCTAGTTTGGCAATCTGATACAACTATTTTAAAATCATCAGGAAATCCTTGCAGTCTTAACATTTCTCTTGGAGTTAATCTTCTTTCACCATTTACCAATAAATAATTATAACTAGCACCTGCACGCAGTGCACAACTATATGGATACGAAGAAATATTTCCTGATTTATTCTCATGCCATATCGATGGAAAAACTTTTGCCGTATGCATTGCTTTTCTTTTTGCAACAATTTCTGGTGAAGCATAATGTTTAGGATCAACTTTCTTTTCTAAAATATCATTTAATGTTTTTTTATTTTTTATTTCAAAATTCCAGTCCATCTTAAATGGTTTTTTTGATCCCACAATAATTATTCGCTCTCGTTTTTGAGGCAAGCCAAAATCAAGAGCATTTAACAAATGATAATCGACATGATAACCTAATTCATCTCTTAATGTTTCTAATATTGTTTGAAGTGTCTTACCGCCATCATGGCTTGCCAAATTCTTTACATTTTCCAGTACAAAAGCTTGCGGTTGTTTTTCTTTTATAATTCTTGCTATATCAAAAAATAATGTTCCTCTTGTTTTATCTTCAAATCCTTTCATTAAACCACAAATTGAAAATGCCTGACATGGAAATCCTCCAAACAACAAATCAAAATCAGGTATACTTTCTGCATCAACTTTCGTTATATCCCCAACAGGTTTCTCACCAAAGTTGGCTTCATAGGCCTGTTGTGCATATTTATCAATATCACTGCTAAACACACACTTACCATTTATCCCAAGCTTATCAAAAGCCCCCTTACTGGCGTATCTAAATCCTCCGATTCCGCAGAATAAATCAATATATCTCAACGGTTTTGGATATACTGTTATATTTGGTTTAGGTACATCAAAAAATATCTTATCAATATCAACACTTAATGCTGTAGATATTCGAAATGCAACATCTACAGAAGGATTTGCAAGCTGATTTTCTACATTTGAAAGATATTTTCTACTAATACCAGCATATTTGGCTAATTGTACCTGTGTAATATTTCTCTCTTTTCTAATTTCCTGCACCCTATTCATTTAAGCGTTTCCTCCGTTTTTGTGAACTATCATACTCAAAATATTATATTATGCTCACTATTATTTGTCCATCATTTTATAAAAATGTTTTTCATTTATGATAATTCTTCTATAATCAATTTTATTAACTTCTTTAACTTCATTCCATCTTTTAAACCTAACCGATAAAAGAATTCCTCTGTTTCTGCCCCACTGCTAAATATCGCATCACAATATTTTGTAATAACTTCTTCTTGCTCTGCCGGAAGTGTCTCAATCACTTTTTTGTACGCTTCCTCAATTTCATCTGGTCCTGTCACAGATGACTGGCTCAACTTCCAATCTGCATATGATTTTCCCATGTGTTCCGTTATTGTCAGATTGATAAATTCTTCAATCTCTTTTGTCATTTTCATTTGTGAATCCCGTTCCTTTCTCCGGTACCCTACTCCATCAATGTATCCAGTATAGTTTTGATAGCTTCTTTCAGCTCTAGCCCATCTCTCAATCCCATACGGTAATAGAACTCATTCAGGTCACTGTTATTATTTGAGGTTTCTGTCATATAGTCAAAAATAACTTTTCCCTGTTTTTGCGGTAACTTCCGAATTACCTTTTGCACTTTCAGTTCCAGTTCTTCATTGAATGGATCATACTGCTCTCCTTATTTTTCCTGATAAACCTGTTCCATTCTTTTTCCGATCAGATCATTCAGGAACTCCTCCATATTTTCCGTTAATTCCATCTTTTTAATCTCCCATCAATCTGATTTTGATTGTTTCCAGCCACATCACCGTCCAGCCAGAAAGTACAGGCAGGATATAAAGTATAAAACCTGCCAAAAGCATTCTGCCCACTTCTGTGCCTGTTTCCTGCCCGACTCCATATCCTAAGACTGCTGTAATGCAGATGATTCCAGACAGGACATGAAATGCAGTTGCAGACAGCCATGTGCTGAACATAAGCATCAGTTGTATCAACGTCAGGCATATCCGCACTGGAAATAACAAAATCCTTATAATAATTTTTACAACTACCATGACTGCCTACCCCTTTCACTGTTTTAAATATCTTCGATAATTATCCAGAACTGAATCTGTCACACCACTTTTATAAATCTTACGAATATCTACAATCTGTTCATCTTTCAGCAGTTTCAACCAATCCAGTAAATCTTTTCTGCTGTTTGCGAAATTGCAACATCTTCCATCTGCATATTCAATCCTGTATCTCATACGCTCCTCCTATACATATACCAATTCACTCAATATAATTTCCTGCACACGATTCCTGATGTTATTACACTGTCGCACCCACTCCATAGGCTTCTGTGCCTTTAATTTCTCTGTTACACCTTCGGCACTTCTCATTTGTGCTTCAATCAGCTCATACCGCTCCTGTGCCTGTTCGTTAAGATCTGCCAGATAGCGATCCAGTTTTCCGGTCAACAAAAGATAAGAATACATCCCCGATTTATGTTTTTTCAGATATTCTTTCCGGAGTATTCCCCAGTAACCAATCGGTCTGTTTTCCTCCGGCAAGGCTAACATCGGTATGTAATAATCTCCCACCAACACATAATCCAATCCATTGTTATCATCATGTATTATTTTTCTCTGTTCACTCATGCTCTTCTCCTCTATCATATCTTCCTCTGCTCTCGCAGATACGCTTCAAATAAACTTCTCCGAATCAGTACTTTCTTCCCAATCTTATATACTGCTCCGGCTTCATGTGCCATGCGGACTACGGGCTTGATTCCCAGTCTGTAATATTCACATGCCATATTGTAAGTCACATAGTCATGGCTCATAAATTCCAGATCTTCATCGTCAATCTCATCTGAAAACATCCATACATTACCGCTCATCTGTCATTTTCTCCTTTCCTTTTCCTGTCGCCGGTTCATGGAATCGTTCCAAATAAGTATCAAAAATATCCCGATTAATCAGTACCGTTCCATCTATTCTGTAAATTGCACCTGCATCACTTGCAAGCTCCAAAAGCTTCTTATGGGAAATACTGTAAATGATTTCTGCCTGTTGATATCGCAGATATTGTCGGCGTAATTTTCTAAGCTGCTCTGGTACTTCTTTCATACTTGTAATTGGTTTATAACTTTTACCCATGATGTTTTCCTCCAAAATTTTATTTACTGTTTTACAGAAGCTGACTGCCGGAATATACCTTTCTAAGGACGAAAAAAGCACCTCTTAGATTAACTCTAAGAAGTGCTCTTACTTCATTGCCCAAACCTGTGCCCTTTCACCTGAAATTCGTCATGCTTCATAACGATTCATCATTCTCCCAAATTTTGTTGTCAAATTGTTGTCAAATGCGGTCTGACATCATGGTTTTAGACATTTTATATTTAATTTTAGTACAGCTTTGCACCAGCCGGGATGTGGTTATCAACCATCAGAAGATGGAGCTTTTCTTCTCCCTCTTCCTCATGGATTGCACTGAGGAGCATTCCACAGGATTCAATTCCCATCATGGCTCTCGGTGGCAGGTTAGTGATTGCAATTAAGGTCTTTCCAACCAGCTCTTCCGGCTCGTAATAAGCGTGAATACCGCTTAAAATTGTACGATCTGTGCCTGTTCCATCATCCAGAGTGAACTGTAACAGCTTCTTGGATTTCTTAACAGCTTCACACGCTTTAACCTTTACAGCTCTGAAATCTGACTTGCTGAAAGTATCGAAATCAACAAATTCCTCAAATAAAGGCTCTACCTTTACCTTGGAGAAGTCGATAACTTCTTCCTTCTCAGGTGCTGCTGTGGAAGTGCTGTTTTCTGACTTCGCAGACTTCTTGTCAGCGTCCAGGGACTTCATTGTCGGGAACAGAAGTACGTCACGAATAGCCTGGCTGTCTGTCAGGAGCATAACGAGACGGTCGATTCCGTATCCGATACCACCTGTTGGCGGCATACCGATCTCCAGTGCATTCAGGAAGTCTTCATCTGTGTGGTTGGCTTCCTCATCACCTGCGTCTGCAAGAGCATCCTGTGCTTTGAAACGCTCTCTCTGATCGATCGGGTCGTTGAGCTCGGAATATGCATTACACATTTCCCATGTATTGATAAAGAGCTCAAAACGCTCTACCTTGTTCGGATCGGAAGGTTTCTTCTTGGTCAGCGGAGAGATCTCGATCGGATGATCCATGATAAATGTCGGCTGGATCAGCTCTTTCTCACAGTACTCCTCGAAGAAGAGGTTGATGATATCACCCTTCTTATGACGATCCTCATACTCGATATGATGCTCGTCAGCAAGCTTCTTGGCTGCCTCATCATCTGCTACTTCGTCAAAGTCGATTCCTGCATATTTCTTGATGGCATCGTTCATGGTCAGACGTGCGAAAGGCTTTCCAAGATCGATCTCGATACCATTGTAGGAAATCTTTGTGGAACCGCAGACCTTCTCTGCAAGGTAACGGAACATGGACTCTGTCAGCTCCATCATTCCCTCATAATCAGTATATGCCTGATAAAGCTCCATCAGAGTGAACTCCGGATTGTGACGGGTATCAACACCCTCGTTACGGAATACACGGCCGATCTCGTAAACTCTCTCAAGTCCGCCTACGATCAGTCTCTTAAGATAAAGCTCCAGGGAAATACGAAGCTTAACGTCTTCGTTCAGTGCGTTATAATGTGTCTCAAATGGTCTTGCAGCTGCACCGCCTGCGTTGGAAACCAGCATTGGTGTCTCAACTTCCATGAAGTCACGTCCTGCAAGGAAGTTACGGATCTCCTTAAGGATCTGGGAACGTTTGATGAATACATTCTTGCTGTCCTGGTTCATGATAAGATCCACATATCTCTGACGATAACGGGTATCTGTATCTGTCAGTCCGTGGAATTTCTCAGGAAGGATCTGTAAGCTCTTGGAAAGAAGAGTCATCTTCTCTGCATGAATGGAGATCTCACCTGTTCTTGTTCTGAAAGCAAATCCCTCCAGACCAAAAATATCACCGATATCAGATTTCTTGAAATCTGCATAGGAATCGGTTCCAATGGCATCTCTTGCCACATAAACCTGAATGTTACCCTGTAAATCCTGGATATTGCAGAAAGAAGCTTTTCCCATTACACGCTTGAACATCATACGTCCTGCGATCGATACATGGATCGGGCTTGCGTCCATGATGCTTCTTCTTTCTTCATAATCCTTCTTCTGAGCCTCTTTTGTCTGCTCTTCATCAAGACCTGTTACATCAAGCTCCTTGCGATCTTTGAGAAGCTCTGCCTCATGTGCTTCATAGAGATTCTTTACCTCAAGGGAATGATGTGTCTGATCAAATTTTGTGATCTGAAACGGGTCCCTGCCATTTGCCTGAAGGTCTGCCAGTTTGTCACGACGTACCTTAAGCAGCTGGTTTACATCCTGCTTCTTCTGCTCTGCCACTTGTTGGCCTCCTTAATCTATCTGTCGTTCAAGCGGATCTGTGCGATCCGCTCCGTTGTCTGCTTTATACGTTTCTCTGGATCTCAAGAACCTTGTATTTCATGATTCCGGACGGCATCTCAACCTCAACGATATCGTTGGTGTGTGCACCGATCAGTGCTTTACCTACCGGAGACTCATTGGAGATCTTTCCCTCAAGGCTGTTAGCCTCTGTGGAACCTACGATCTTCAGCTCCATATCTTCCTCAAATTCATAATCATGAACCTTAACCTTGCAGCCTACGCTGATTCTGTCAAGATCGACTTCGTCCTCTACTACAACCTCAGCGTTCTTGAGGATCTTCTCGATCTCCTCGATACGTGCCTCGATATCTCTCTGCTCATCCTTTGCTGCATCGTACTCTGCGTTCTCAGAAAGGTCTCCCTGCTCTCTGGCCTCTTTGATCTTTCCTGCTACTTCTTTTCTCTTAACAACTTTCAGATCGTGCAGCTCATCTTCCAGTTTTCTAAGTCCTGCGTATGTGAGTAAGTTCTTCTTTGCTTCTTCCATTTTGCCTTACTTCCTTTCAAAACCGTGCTGTTTTTTCTGAAAAAAATACAGCTTCGGATATTTCTGTTGCTACCATTCCCAAGAGCTCTTTTTTCTAAAAAAGGGCGTAAAAATCTCAGGATATTCACAATTCCTGTATTATACCGAAAAGCCCCAGTATTGTCAAGCATTCCACGTCGAAAAAGGGGCCCTGAAATATGCAAAAAAAGCCACGCGAAATCTCAGATTTCAACACGGCTTTTCTGTATTATCCTGCCCGGTCTGATTCCTTATTTCTTCTCCGGAAAAAGATCTTTATAACGATTAGTCACCATCTGTGTCTGATACTCAAAATCCTGTTTATGCTGATTGACCAGTGTAGAAAGGATGATCCCGGAAAACCAGCAGATGATAGCTGTCAGGATCACAAACCCGCTGACGATCAGTGTCGGGATCTTTTCCACTGTCCCAACCTCCAGAAAATGTACCAGCACCGGAATAAAAAATACCATTCCCACCACAAACAGCACTGCTGCGATAAGGGAGAAGAACTCCAGCGGCTTGTAATTCTTGAACATTTTCACAATAGTCTTCAGGACCTTAAATCCATCTGCATAAGTATTCAGCTTGGACTCACTTCCCTCCGGCCTGTCACGATATTCAATGACTACATTCTCAACCTGCATGTTCTTATCGATGGCGTGGATCGTCATCTCTGTCTCGATCTCAAAATTCCTGGAAAGTACCGGGAATGTTTTTACAAAGCGGTAACTCATGGCACGGTAACCTGTCATGATATCCTTGATGTTGCTTTTGAAAAGACGGTTAATGGAACCTCTTACGATGCTGTTTCCAAAGTTGTGAAAAGGTCTCTTGTTCTCTGTAAAATATGTAGAAGAAAGGCGGTCACCAACTACCATGTCTGTGCCTTTCTCCAGAACCTTGCTGCACATTTCAGCTGCAAACTCTGCCGGATAAGTATCGTCGCCATCTACCATAAGATAACACTGCGCATCGATATCCCGAAACATACTGCGGATCACGTTTCCTTTTCCCTGCTGATACTCATAACGGACAACTGCCCCTTCTTTTCTGGCGATCTCGTCAGTTCCATCTGTAGAGTTATTATCATATACGTAGATCACAGCTTCCGGAAGTGCTTTTTTCATATCGCGGATAACCTTTGCTACCGTCTTGCTTTCGTTGTAGCAAGGAATTAAAACTGCTATTTTATCTGCCATTATCTTTCTCCTGTAAAACAAAAAAACTTTCTGCGGATTCCCGCTAACTGACTGTAGCACGCGCCCCGTTCCTTGTCAATAGAACGTTTCGTTTTCTCCGGCATACTTTTCTCTTTTATCGCTCCAGTACCATATCTGTAAGCTTTTTCAGCTCTTCATAGCTTGAAATATTATTAGATTCTCTCCGGATTCCCGCACTGTGCCGCATACCGGCTGTATACCAGGCTACATGCTTCCGCATTTCGCGGATCCCGATATACTCACCCTTGATCGCGATCTGATCTTCGGCATGGCGCAGGATCATCTCGCAGACTTCCTCTGCGGTTGGCCTGGGAAGCTTTTCCCCGGTGCGGAAATAGTGGTTCAGCTCCCGGAAGATCCACGGGTTCCCACGTACTGCACGACCGATCATCACTGCATCGCAGCCAGTTTCTTTAAACATGGCTTCTGCAGTTTCCGGTGAAACGATATCTCCGTTTCCTATCACCGGAATAGTCACCGCTTCCTTCACCCTGCGGATAGCATCCCAGTCCGCCTGACCGGAATAATACTGCTGTCTGGTCCTTCCATGAACTGCGATGGCTGCTGCACCGGCATCCTCCACCCATTTTGCGATCTCCACCACATCCACCGGCGTATTTTCATCAAAGCCAATGCGGACCTTCACCGTTACCGGCTTGGAAACTGCTCCGGAAACACTGCGGACGATCTCTTCGATCAGCTGAGGATCCTTCAGAAGAGCTGAGCCCTCGCCATTATTTACCACCTTGGGAACCGGACATCCCATATTGATATCGAGAATGTCAAAGGGACGCTCCTCAATGCTTTTTGCCACCTCTGCCATAAGGTCCGGCTCGCTGCCGAAAAGCTGCATGGATACCGGATGCTCCCCGGGATCGATCTCCATCAGCGCCTCTGTATTCTTATTATGAAAAGAGATTGCCTTGGCACTGACCATTTCCATACAGATCAGGCCTGCACCCTGCTCCTTGCAAAGTCTTCGAAATGCCAGATCCGTAACCCCTGCCATCGGTGCAAGCACAAAGGGGTTCGGTATCTCCACATTTCCGATCTTCCACTGCATCTTCATGGATCATTCCTCAACGGCATCTGCTTTTTTCTGCAGTTCCTCATCCGGGATATCTCCCAGGAAAAATACCTTGTAATACATTTCCAGAGATTCCAGAAGCTCTCTTTTGTCCCGCTGGAGTTCCTTGATCTTCAGTGCACTTCCGATCTCGTCAAAACGGGCATCTGCCTCCAGGGCCTCAGTCTTAAACTGCAGACTGCCGTCCTCATCAAATTCCAGTGTCAGGATCCCGCCTACATCCTCTGTGAAAAGCACACACATGATCTGCAGCTCCTGCTTTACCGTCTCAGGAAGAGACGCAAAATCCTGGTTAAAATAATATTTCTGCTCATAAGAGCTTGCTCCGCAGAGCACAATGTTATCCTGATACATAAAATCTCCTTTATTTATAACTTGACACTCCCCACAGCTAAAGCAGGGAGATTCTTGTTTTTTCCACTACTGCAATAAAACATCAACGGAAAATCGCTGCCGGAAATTTTATCCGATCTGTGCTGCATGTTTTACACATAGCTGTATAAACCACGTACAGAAACCTCTCCGGAATTTACTTCCTCGACTGTACCGTCTGCACGCTCTACCAGAAGCTCTCCGCCGGCATTGATCCCTCTTGCGATCCCCTCATATGGATCATTCTGATCCAGTACACGTACCGGCTGGTTCAGATTGGCCAGCATTTTCTCATAATCCGGTTTCAGGCCGCTGAGATCCTCTGTCTGTACAAATCTCTCATAATTTTCCTCAAAATGCTTCATCACAAGTCCGACTACCTGTGCCCGGTCAAAGGGATGTCCGCTTTCCAGATACAGAGAGGTAGCCTTATCTGCCATTTCTTCCGGGAAGCTTTCCATATTTACGTTAATCCCGACTCCGATAACTGCACAGCCGATCTTATCCTGCTTCATGGTCATTTCGGTTAAGATACCGCAGATCTTTTTGCGGGAAACAACTACATCGTTAGGCCATTTGATCCCTACCTCAAGACCGAGCTCTGCTACTGCCTGTGCAACTGAAAGTCCCATAACAAGTGTCAGCATCGGCGCCTTCTGCGGAGAAAATTCCGGGCAGATAAGGATACTCATAGTAATGGCACTGTCCGGCGGCGCACTCCATCGTCTTGTAAAACGTCCGCGTCCTGCGGACTGATATTCTGCCACAAACAGCTCTCCGTGTCCTGCGCCTTCTTCCCTCCAGGCACGTTTTCCCCAGAGGTTGGTGGAATCTGTTTCTCTTGCAAAATGGACGGTTTTGCCCGCCCATTTTGTATGTGTTGCCTGTGAAATTATTTCTTCATTAAATAAATCTGACATTATTTCTCCGGCTCTCCTAATGTTGCAACGATCACAGCCTTAATGGTGTGCATACGGTTCTCAGCTTCGTCGAATACCTTGGACTGCGGAGACTCGAATACTTCGTCTGTAACCTCCATATCTGTAAGGTTGAAACGCTCGCCCATCTCTTTTCCGATCTTTGTCTTAAGATCATGGAATGCCGGCAGACAGTGAAGGAAGATCGCCTTTTCACCGGCGTTCTCCATTACATGTCTGGTAACCTTGTATGGTGTCAGGTCGTGGATACGCTCTGTCCATACTTCATCAGGCTCGCCCATGGATACCCATACATCTGTGTAGATGATGTCCGCATCTTTTGTTCCTGCCTCCACATCCTCTGTGAGAGTGATGGTGGAACCTGCCTCTTCTGCCCACTGCTGACACTGTGCTACAAGCTCATCATTCGGGAAATATTTCTTATTGGTGCAGGCTACGAAATCAAGACCAAGCTTGGAGCATACAACCATCAGGGAGTTACCCATGTTGTAACGGGCATCGCCCATGTATACAAGCTTCAGGCCTTTCAGTTTGCCGAAATGTTCACGTACTGTCAGCATATCTGCAAGCATCTGTGTCGGATGATACTCGTTTGTCAGGCCATTCCATACCGGTACACCTGCATGCTTCGCAAGCTCCTCAACAATATCCTGACCGAAGCCACGGTACTCGATTCCCTCATACATTCTTCCGAGAACTCTTGCAGTATCTGCGATGCTCTCCTTCTTTCCAATCTGGGAGCCTGTGGGATCAAGATAGGTAGAACCCATTCCCAGATCATGAGCTGCCACTTCGAAGGAACAGCGTGTTCTTGTGCTTGTTTTTTCAAAGATCAGGGCAATATTCTTACCTCTGTAATACTCATGAAGCTCTCCTGCTTTTTTCTTTGCCTTCAGATCTGCTGCAAGGTCGATCATGTAAGTGATCTCTTCCGGCGTAAAGTCTTTCAGTGTCAGGAAATTTCTTCCTTTAAGATTCATAATATGTCCTCCTCACGGCTGCAGATTTATTTCTGCTCTGCCGGTTTATCTGTCATGATTTCCTTCAGGGATGTTGCCAGCCCTGCGATGCCCTGTATCTCGGACGGAATGATGATCTTCGTTGCCTTGCCGTCAGCAACTTTTGTAAGAGCCTCCAGGCTCTTCAGAGTAAGAACAGATTCATCTGCTCCTGCTTCCTTGATCATACGAAGTCCTTCTGCAGTTGCCTGCTGTACTTTAAGGACTGCCTGTGCCTGTCCTTCAGCCTCTTTGATCATACGCTCCTTCTGAGCCTCCGCATGAAGGATCGCCGCCTGCTTCTCAGCCTCAGCATCCAGGATCGCGGACTGTTTTTTACCCTCTGCAACAAGGATGGTGGAACGTTTCTCTCCTTCTGCTTTCAGAATGGCTTCTCGTCTCTCACGCTCAGCCTTCATCTGTTTCTCCATGGCATCCTGGATGGCTGCCGGAGGAATGATGTTCTTAAGCTCCACACGGTTAACCTTGATTCCCCATGGATCTGTAGCCACATCAAGGGAAGCACGCATCTTGGTATTGATAACCTCTCGGGATGTCAGTGTCTCATCCAGCTCCATATCACCGATGATGTTACGAAGTGTTGTAGCAGAAAGATTCTCGATCGCCATGATCGGATTCTCAACGCCATATGCGTAAAGCTTCGGATCTGTGATCTGGAAAAATACAACCGTATCGATCTGCATGGTTACATTATCTTTGGTAATTACCGGCTGCGGTGGAAAATCCACAACCTGTTCTTTCAGGTTTACTCTTCTTGCAACACGCTCAATGAACGGAACCTTGAAATGGATTCCTGTACTCCAGGTAGCCTTGTAAGCGCCAAGACGTTCCAGTACCACTGCATAGGCCTGCGGTACAATGCGGATACAGGATGCAAGTACCCACAGCACAAGAACGATGACTACAAGCAAAACAACAACTCCACCCATAATTTAGCCCTCCTTGCTAATTTCTTTTACGATCAGCTTCACTCCGCGGATCTCTTCAATCTCAACCACTGCACCTGTTGGAATTTCTTCCCCGTCATCTGCGGTCCGTGCAGTCCACTCGATGTCATTGATCCTCACCTGCCCGGTCTGGGCCAGGTTGTTGACCGGCTGTATCACTACGGCTCTTTTTCCCAGAAGGCTCTCTGCATTGGTCTTTTCCACGCCCTTGTTCATGTAGCGGACCGCCAGAGGTCTGGTAAAGATCAGAAGCACCACGGAAACTCCGAAAAATAAAAGGAGCTGTACAACAATTCCCCCACCAAGCCACGAGGCAATGCACGCCACAAGAGCACCGCCTGCAAACCAGACAGTGGTAAGTCCTACCGTGATTGCTTCAATTACCAGTAAAATTGCCAGTATTCCAAGCCAGGCCAAAGGTGTCATAAAACCCCTCCTCTCTTATTCTCTTCTCTGTCTTGCAGCTTCGTACATCAGAATTCCCGATGCCATGGCAGCATTCAGTGATTCTACCTTTCCGCACATGGGAATGCGGATCAGGCAATCTGCTGCCTCCGCCGCCTGATCAGTCAGGCCCTTTCCCTCGTTTCCGATGAAAAATGCGGTACCGCCCTTATAGGATTCCTGATCATAGGAATTCTCACCCTTCAGATGAGCTGCAAAACTGCGGATTCCCTTTTCTTTCAGCTTCTTTTCTAATGATACCACATCTTCCACGTATAGAAAAGGCATTCTGTAAATGGAGCCCATGGTAGAACGGATCACCTTGGGATTTGTGATATCCACGCAGGTTTTTGTGAGGAAAACTCCGCTTACGCCGGCGCCCTCACCGGTCCTGAGAATGGTTCCCGCATTTCCCGGATCCTGAAGATCCTCCAGAACCATGACCAGAGGATTTTTTCCCGCCAGTACCTCTTCCTCGCTCCAGGAAGGCAGCTTCAGAACTGTCAGGATCCCCTGGGGAGTCTTGGTATCACACATCTGACGGAATACGGAATCCTTCACGATCTCACAGGGATATTTTTCTGCCTGGGACATCAGCTCTTCATCCCGGGAAACGGCCTCGGAAACAAACACCTGGGAAACCCAGCTTTCCGGTGCTTCCAGAAACATTTTCCGGCCCTCTGCCACAAAAAGTCCCTGCTCTCTTCTGGCTTTTGCCTTCTGGTTCAGCTGCATGACATTTTTTATTTTTGCATTTGATACACTGGTTATCATACTTTTATTTCTCTCCTTCCGGCAATCCGTATTCGGTTAACGTAATTCCTCACGACTTGCATTCAGATCCTTGTTTTTTCCTATGGCGATTATGGAACAGTTGTCCGGAAGCGGTTCGGAAGGATCCAGATCTACCGTGACATTTTCACCCTGCTTGATGCCAATGATATTAATGTGAAAACGCTCCCGTACATTCAGATCTAACAGATTTTTTCCGATCCAGGATACCGGCATGGAAAACTCCGCCATACTGAACTCCGCTGAAAGCTCAAACACATCCAGATACCCGCCGGACATAAGATTTCTGGCAACCCGCAGTCCCATGGACTGTTCCGGATAAATGATCTTATCTGCACCGATTTTGTCAAGTATACGTCCATGAAGAGAATTCATACTTTTTGCAACTACAAAGGGCACTCCCAGATCTTTGGCCTGCATGGTTGCGGAAATACTGGCTTCCAGATTTTCGGCAACTGCGATAATGGCTACATCCACATTCTGAACTCCCAGAGCCTTCAGGATTCCCGGTTCACGGACATCTGCTTTTACCGCATAGGTTACTTTTTCGGAAATCTCTTCGATATTTTCTTCTTTGTCATCAATGGCAAGGACATCACAGTCTGACTCTGCCAACGTCACCGCCAGAGTCATTCCAAACTGTCCAAGCCCGATCACGGCAAAAGATTTATTTTTCATTCTATTCTCCTGTTTAACCGATCATGATATCTTCTTCACCGAGATGAGTTGTGCTTCCCGGCCTGTTGCGTACACGCATCACAACTGCTGTTCCAAGTGTCAGCGGTCCGATACGTCCCAGATACATGGTAAGGATCACGATCCACTTGCCTGCCACATTCAGCTGAGGTGTCAGTCCTCTTGAAAGTCCTACTGTAGCCCCCGCAGAAGTGATCTCATATAAAACATCTGCCAGATCCACTCCCGGCATTACTGCGGACAAAAGCACCGTCATGGTAAAAAGGATCAGCACACTGGTTCCTGCAACAACCATGGCAGAACGGAGATAGCTCTCACGGATCCTGCGGCCGTATACCTCTACATCCTTTTTTCCCTGAAGATATGCTGCAATGGAAAGGATCAGAACCGCAATGGTAGTAGTCTTCACACCACCGGCAGTGCCCATGGGTGATCCTCCGATAAACATCCACAGCAGGGAAATGATCACGGTAGGTGTGGACAAAAGTGACTGATCCATGGTATAAAATCCCGCCGTACGTGTTGTCACTGACTGGAAAAAGGATGCCATGAGCTTTGTTCCCAGTGGTGCCCCCTTCAGCGTGGAAGGGTTTCCGGATTCAAAGATAAATACCAGAAATGCTCCTGAAAATACCAGGATCCCGGTCATCGTAAGGACCAGCTTGCTCTGAAGCCGCAGTACACGAAAAACTCTGGATGGGGAGAGCTCTTTTCTCAGAACCTTGCGGAATTTATCCCACAGATCCCACCAGACGATAAATCCAAGACCTGACACAATGATCAGGCCAATCGTAGTGATATTGACCAGCGGATTGCTCACATATACCGAAAGGCTTGTTTCCCCGAAAAGATCGATCCCAGCGTTGCAGAATGCAGATACCGCCAGAAATATGGCATGCACCAGACCTTTTTTTATTCCAAATTCCGGTACAAAGCAAAACGCATACAGGACCGCACCGATTCCTTCTGCAAGAAACACGCATTTCACCACACTGCGGACTACAGCCACGACTCCACCCATTTCATCCAGGTTATAGGATTCCTTGATGATCCGCCGGTTTTTCAGGGAAATTTTCCGCCGGAGGCTGATAAATATCATATTCGCCAGTGCGATCAGTCCGATTCCGCCGATCTGTATCAGGCACAGGATAACCGCTTTTCCAATGGGGCTCCACTGGACTGCCATAACAACTGTGGAAAGTCCTGTCACACATACGCTGGTCGCCGCTGTAAAAACAGCATCCGGGAAGGTAACAGCCTGCCCGGGTGCACTGCAGAACGGCATCCACAAAATAAGTCCACCTACAAAAATCACCCCCGCAAAGCCGAGGGCAATTATTTGTGACGTATTCAGTTTATGCAATCCGTCTGAAACTTTTTTTAAGTTCATAAATATCTTTATTTTCTGTAATTATGAGAAAGAGAATTGCAGACCTCCCACATGTAGGAATCTACATTCTTCTGCATTGCAAGAGCCTCATTGATGTCGAAATCAACAAACTCACCATGACGGTATCCAACCACACGGCTGCGTTTTCCGGCAACAAGAAGATCTACTGCAAGAGCACCCATCATGGACGCATATACACGGTCCTTACATGTAGGGCTTCCACCACGCTGCATGTGACCAAGGATCGTTGCACGTGTCTCGATACCTGTTGCAGCCTCGATACGCTTCGCCATAGCCTCTGAATGGCCGATACCCTCAGCATTTACGATGATATGGTGTTTCTTGCCTTTCTTACGGCTCTCTACGATATTGTCAATAAGCTTCTGCTCATCGTAATCATATTTCTCCGGGATCAGGATATCCTCAGCACCGTTTGCGATACCGCACCATACTGCAAGGTATCCGGCGTTACGTCCCATAACCTCGATGATACTGCATCTCTCATGGGATGTGGATGTATCACGTACCTTGTCAATAGCTTCCATAGCTGTATTTACAGCAGTATCGAAACCGATGGTGTACTCGGTACATGCGATATCAAGGTCAATAGTTCCCGGCAGGCCAATGGTATTGATTCCAAGGTTCGCAAGCTTCTGAGCACCTGCGAAGGATCCGTCTCCACCGATAACAACAAGACCGTCGATTCCATGCTTTCTGCAGATCTCTGCAGCCTGCTGCTGTCCTTCCTCTGTTCTCATCTCTGCACATCTGGCAGTATAAAGAATTGTTCCGCCTCGCTCAATCGTATCGGAAACGTCCTTTGCTGTCATATCTCTGATCTCTTCATTTAAGAGACCGCTGTATCCTTTATAGATTCCCTTTACGTTCAGTCCGCTGCTTAATCCTCTTCTGACAACAGCACGGATTGCAGCATTCATTCCAGGTGCGTCACCGCCACTGGTCAAAACGCCGATCGTTTTGATTTTGTTCTCTGCCATATTGTTATCCTCCATCTTATGAAACAACCTATTGTAATACACATATTCGGGTATAGTTTATAGCATTTTTATAAGTTTTTCAATACTCTCTCCACAATTTTAACATTGGAACTTCCATATTTTTTACACATGCGCTCCAACCAGGAATCCTCGATATGGACCTGATAAGCAGGGGGAAGTTTCTTCATTGCCTTGACATCTTTGAGATAAATAACCACCGTGCTGTTTCCTCTGGATTCCATCAGATCGTCTACCAGACCGGTCTCGGCTTTTGCGTACTCTTCCCGGCTTTCAAACTGGAGCCACAGTTCTCTTGGCATATCATCAAAAAGACGGACCTTTTCCAGGATCAGCTTGCTGGCTTTGTCGTCTTCTGCGGATACTCTTCCCTGAATAAAGAGCCGGGCATCTTCATTCAGGAACATCTGGCATTTTTCGTAATCACGTGGAAATACCACAACCTCCACGGTGCCTACCAGATCTTCCACTGTAAGGAACGCCATTACCTTATTATTCTTTGTATATTTTATGGTTTTATCCGTGATCATTCCACCCACGATCACTTTCTGGTTATCGTAAACCTCCGGTATCCCTGTTTCATCATCCGGCTGAAAATCAGAAGTTTTTGCAGAGATCATTTTTTCCATCATGTTCCGGTAACGCTCCAGCGGATGACCGCTGAGATAGATGCCGAGAACTTCCTTCTCAAAGGTCAGTATCGTCTCCTTCGGATATTCTGCTGCCTGCGGCATACGGATCTCAAATTCCTTTTTATCTTCTTCAGGCGCAATATCAAAAAGACTCAGCTGTCCCGCCATGGTATGTTTCTTATCCTGGTTGATACTGTCTATGATCTGCGTATAAACCGTCATTTTCTGATTCCGGTTTCCCTCCAGGCAATCCAGCGCTCCGGCCTTGATCAGATTTTCCACAACTCTCTTGTTGATCTGGTCGATATTTCGCTCAATAAATGTTTTCAGGGAGGTATATTCTCCGTGCTCCTCACGCTCCCGCACAATCCCCTCGATTACCGGACGGCCGATACTCTTGATGGCAGAAAGTGCATAACGAATGGAACCATTGTCAACAGAAAAGCCATAAACACCATGATTGATATCCGGAGGAAGGATCCGGATCCCCATCTGGCGGCATACCGAAATATACTCGGCAACCTTGTTCGGCATTTCCACAACGGATGTCATCAGTGCAGCCATAAATTCTACCGGATAGTAATATTTGAGATATGCCGTCTGGTAGGAAACCACTGCATAAGCGGCAGCGTGAGACTTATTGAAGGCATACTTTGCAAAATCTGTCATCTCATCGTAGATCTTGTTTGCGATCTCCTCGGAAATACCGTTGGCAATACATCCCGGTACTCCCTCTTCCACGTTTCCGTAAACGAAATTCTGGCGTTCTTTTGCCATAACAGAAGCTTTTTTCTTGGACATGGCACGGCGCACCAGGTCACTTCGTCCAAGGGTGTAGCCTGCAAGCTCACGGACGATCTGCATAACCTGCTCCTGGTATACGATACAGCCATAGGTTGGCTTCAGGATCGGCTCCATCTGCGGACAGTCATAACGGATGGTATCCGGACGGTTTTTTCCGCGGATGTACTGCGGAATGAAATCCATGGGACCCGGACGGTAAAGCGAAATTCCCGCGATCACGTCCTCAAGGCTCTGAGGCTTCAGCTCCTTCATGAAGCTTTTCATTCCGGCACTCTCCAGCTGGAACACGCCGTCAGTACGTCCTGTTCCGAGAGAATCCAGTACCTTTTTGTCGTTGTAGTCGATCTTTTGCATATCCAGAAGCATACCGGTACTTTTTTCCACCATTTTCACAGCATTCTGGATAACCGTCAGGGTACGGAGACCCAGGAAATCCATTTTCAGAAGTCCCAGCTCTTCCAGTGTTGTCATGGTAAACTGCGTGACAATGGAACCATCCTGTGCTCTGGAAAGGGGTACGTATTCCGATACATCCTTCTGGCTGATCACAACACCTGCCGCATGCATGGAGGTATGCCTCGGAAGCCCCTCCAGACGTTTTGCCAGATCGATCAGACGATGGATATCGTCCTGTTCCTCGTAAGCCTTGCGAAACTCCGGATTCATTCCCAGTGCCTTGTCAATGGTGATATTCAGCTCCTGTGGGATCATCTTGGCGATGGTGTCCACCTGGGCATAAGGCATATCCAGAACACGGCCTACATCACGAATGACACCGCGGGCTGCCAGTGTACCGAAGGTAACGATCTGAACCACGCAGTCATCACCATATTTTCTTCTTACATAATCAATAACCTCCTGTCTCCGTTCGAAGCAGAAATCCACATCGATATCCGGCATGGATACTCGCTCCGGATTCAGGAAACGTTCAAAGAGCAGATCATACCGGATCGGGTCCAGCTGGGTGATCCCAAGTGTATAGGCAACCAGACTTCCTGCGGCAGAACCTCGTCCCGGACCGACCATGATATCGTTGTCCCTGGCATATTTGATAAAATCCCATACAATGAGAAAGTAATCTACATATCCCATGTTTTTGATCGTAGACAACTCATAATCCAAGCGCTTTTTCAGCTCCTCTGTTACCGGATGATAACGCTGCTCAAGTCCCTCATGGCAAAGCTTGTTCAGATATTCCCAGGAGGTAAATCCGTCCGGCACATCATATTTCGGCAGCTTGGTCACACCAAATTCAATCTCCACATGACATCTCTCCGCGATCCTGTGGGTGTTTTCCAGCGCTTCCAGCGCATATGGGAAAAGTCTCGCCATCTCTTCCGGCGATTTCACATAATACTGGCCGCCCTCATAGCGCATTCTGTTCTCATCGCTGAGCTTTTTCTGAGTCTGCAGACAAAGAAGAACATCATGTGGTTCCGCATCCTCTGCCATAGTGTAATGCACATCATTGGTGGCAACCAGATCGATCCCCGTCTCTCTGTGCATACGGAGAAGCTGCTGGTTTACAGTCTGCTGCTCCGGGATCCCATGATCCTGAAGCTCCAGAAAGAAATTTCCTTTTCCGAAAATATCCTGGTAACGTAATGCCGCGATCTTGGCATCCTCATACATTCCACGTGCAAGATATCTGGCGACCTCTCCCGCCAGGCAGGCACTTAAGGCAATGATACCCTCGTGATATTTTTCCAGAAGCTCCAGATCCACACGTGGCTTGTAATAAAACCCTTCCACGAATGCCTTGGATACAATTTTCATCAGGTTGCTGTATCCCTGATTATTCTCAGCCAGCAGGACCAGATGATAATAACGGTCATCCCCACTTCCCACTTCTCTGTCAAAACGGGAGCCCGGAGCCACATAAACCTCACATCCGAGGATCGGATTGATCCCGGCTTCTCTTGCAGCTCTGTAAAAATCGATCACACCATACATAACGCCATGATCGGTGATCGCCGCACTGTCCATACCCAGCTCTTTTACTCTGGCTACATATTCTTTGATCTTATTGGAGCCATCCAGAAGGCTGTATTCTGTATGGACATGTAAATGTGTAAACTCCAAATTTATTCTCCTTATCGTAAAAAACAGGGCTCCGGATCCTCCCCGCTCTGCACTTTTCTCTGAACGTGCCGGAGCGTGTCTGATCCGGAGCCGGTCAACACCTTGTTATTTTTTAATGTAGATCCTCTTGTCACGGATCTCTACTTTTCCTTCCTTCATCAGATGACCGACTGCACGCTTGAATGCGTTCTTACTGAGGCCAAACTCTCTCTTGATGACTTCCGGTGAGGCATGATCATCAAATGGCAGCACCCCTGCAAATTCCTCGATCACGCTGAATACGCTCTCTGCATCCTCATTGATCTGGATGTAAGCCTTCTGGCGGTCACTGACGTTCATCTTGCCATCCTCTTTCACCTCTGTGACACGAAGATCAAGAATAGCTCCCGGTCTGTACTTGCCTGTTGCCTCCCGTGCCGGGATCAGAGCGGAATATTTATCATCTACCGCAACAAAAACGCCGAAATTCCCACTGATCTCATAGACACGCCCCTTTACCGAATCTCCCGGTACATAAGGAGTTCTGGTGGAAAGATAATGATACACCTTCATGGTTGCACAGAGTCTGCTGCTCTTATCTACATAAAGTGCTACCAGACACTCCTCACCTTCACGGACCCGGTTGGTCTGCTCATGATACGGAAGAAGAAGATCCTTCTCCAGTCCCCAGTCAAGAAAAGCACCGATCCTGGTAACCTGTTTTACCTTAAGGACTGCGGTCTGTCCTACCTGAAGCATCGGCTCACGGGTAGTTGCGATCAGTCTGTCCTGGGAATCCTTATAGATGAATACTTCGATCTCATCACCTGCTTTGGTTCCTTCCGGTACCTGTTTGGACGGAAGAAGCACCCGCTCATTCTGAGGTGCGTTTCGGTCCTCTCCAAGATATATTCCGAAATCCACGGTTTTTACAACCAGTAATTTCTGTTTTTTACCTAATTCTATCATTCTTACTCCTGTTTCTTAAAACTATATATGATCATTTACTATTTGCTGTCTGTCCTGCATTATAACATAAGAGAATTATTATAGAAAGCACAAAAAAGGCAGCTTCGGAAATTTCTTTCCGTCACTGCCTTTTATTCGCCATTCATGGGGGATCTGCCCCCACATTGGGTCAGTCTGTTATTCTGTAGGCTTCTCAACCGGCATCGGGTTCATCATCTTGATGACAAAAAGTACGATCAGCATCAGCACGATTCCCACCGGAAGGGCGATCCATGCTGTTTTTACAAAGCCTGCAACAATATAAGTTACAAAGGATACTGCCGCAGCCAGGATCGCATACGGAAGCTGTGTGGAAACGTGAGTCACATGATCACACTGTGCTCCTGCGGAAGCCATGATCGTTGTATCGGAGATCGGTGAGCAGTGGTCTCCGCAAACTGCACCTGCCATGCAGGCGGACATGGAAATGATCATCATCTCAGGACTGGATTTCTCAAATACCGCAACAACGATCGGGATCAGGATACCAAAGGTTCCCCAGGAAGTACCTGTAGCAAATGCAAGTCCACATCCAACCAGGAAAATAATGGCCGGAAGGATAACTTCAATACCACCGGCAACAGAACGCATGGCTTCTTCTACGAATACCGCTGCACCAAGTGAGTCTGTCATAGCCTTCAGTGTCCATGCAAAGGTCAGGATCATGATCGCCGGTACCATAGCCTTGAATCCTTCCGGGATGCATCCCATACAGTCTCTGAAATTGACCACACGGCGGATCATATAGAAAATAATGGCAAACACCAGACCAAAAGCACTTCCCATTGCAAGGCCTGTAGAGGCATCACTCTGTGAAAATGCGGTAACAAAATCTGTTCCGCTGAAAAATCCTCCTGTATAGATCATACTGATGACACAGCAGATAACAAGCATAACGATCGGGATCACAAGATCGATCACCTTTCCTCTCGGATTCGGTGTCTCATCATCCGTTGCATTCTCATACGGTCTTGCAGATGTTGTATAAAGATCTCCGTTCAGAGCATTGATCTCATGTGTTCTCATGGCACCAAACTCGGTTTTCATCAGTACCATGCCAACCATCATTACAATCGTAAGGATCGCGTAAAAGTTATACGGGATGGTTCTTACAAAAATCGCAAGTCCATCCTGTCCCTCTACGAATCCGCTGACTGCAGCAGCCCAGGATGAGATCGGTGCGATGATACATACCGGAGCGGCTGTCGCATCGATCAGGTATGCAAATTTCGCTCTGGATACGTGATGTCTGTCAGTTACCGGACGCATAACGCTTCCTACTGTCAGACAGTTAAAATAATCGTCAATGAAGATCAGGATTCCAAGGATGATCGCTGCAAGCTCTGCACCTACACGTGTGTGGATCTTTTTGCTGGCCCATCGTCCGAATGCGGCAGAGCCGCCGGCCTTGTTCATCATACATACCACAGATCCCAGGATTACCAGGAAGATCAGGATACCTACGTTATAGCTGTCAGAAAGAACCTTGATGATTCCTCCCTCAAAAATCTGTGTTACCGTTCCTTCAAATTTAAATCCAGAATAGATCAGTGCTCCTACTACAATTCCCACAAACAGAGAACTGTATACTTCTTTTGTGATCAGTGCAAGGACGATCGCAACAAGAGGTGGAAGCAGTGCCCAGATCGTTGCATACAGAGCAGGCTGGTAAGTCTCCTCCGCATCCGCAGCCAGCACAGTCAGGGGACTTGCCAGTGCGCCCATGAATACCATTGCCATAACAGACAATGCTGTTCCTGCTTTTTTACTCATTTTTCTCCTCCCTTTTCGGGGACAAAAAAACGGAGGCTGTCTCTTCTTAAGAACACCTCCGGTTAAATAATCCTTATTTAACTAATAGCCTGTCAGAAAATCTCCATTCAGCATATTAAATGCAGATCTCCCGAAGTGCTACCGATAGCGCTCCACATCCGTGACAGTACAACGCATATTCTGCGTTATCCCAGCACCCTGTCATCTGGCCTTCCAGAGCACTTCGGCAGATTTTCCTTTCTTTATGAACAGCCTGCCAGGGCCTTGCATCCATAAATACTGATAAAATCCGCGCCTCTATCTTCTTATCCGTGACCGTTTGCCCTCCGCAGGACTTCCCGGCCATCTTTTTTTCTTTATACTGTAGCAGTTTCCGACATAAATATCAAGTAGTTTACACAGATTCCTGCCATTCAGACCAATATTGTTACTTTTCACTCCGTTTTCAGTAACACGCTTCGCGGAATATTATCAGCGAGCTGTAATCCAATATTGCCTTATTTACTGCTCATTCAGCAGCCACTTCACATCCACTCCCAGCACCTTTGCAAACACCCGCAGTTCATAATCTGCCACAAAACGTTCTCCTCCTTCGATCCGGCTGATACTGTCACGCTCCAGCATCACTCCTTCCACCTGCATTTTTGCTGCCAGCGCAGATTGCGACATCCGTTTCATATTCCTCATCTGGCGTATTTTTTCTCCGGAAACGTTCTTTTTTCCCTGATAAGTGTATATTTTCATCCTGCCACCTATTTTAATAAATGTGTTAATGTTCTGCATTTTTCTTGACATTAGCATATATTTCGGCGGCACCTGTGTTAAAGGTCAGCAAATCTGACATTTTCTGCATTTTTCGACAAAAAATGCCGCGGTACTGTTCCGCGGCATTTCCACTCAAGCGGATATTGACGATCCACCATCGGGTCAAACTGTTTTTTCTTCTGATCAGTCTTCCTGTCCTACCTGACCATAATATGCATTTGCACCATGTTTTCTGTAGTAATGCTTATCCTGAAGCTCCTGCGGTGCCGGTTTTACATCCGGATTGATCAGCTCGCAGCGAGATGCCATCTTGGCAACCTCCTCAAGAACAACTGCGTTATGAACTGCCTCATGAGCATCCTTACCCCAGGTAAAAGGTCCGTGGTTCTTGCACAGCACGGCCGGTACTGCTTCATAATCTTTGTTTTTGAAATAATCAGCAATAAGAACTCCCGTGTTCTTCTCATATGCCTCTTCGATCTCTCTTTTGGTCAGATTACGCACACATGGTACTTCTCCGTAAATGTAATCTGCATGTGTGGTTCCATAACACGGGATCGATCTGCCTGCCTGCGCCCAGCTTGTTGCCCAGGATGAGTGGGTATGTACGATGCCGCCGATATTCGAAAACGCTCTGTAAAGAACTGCATGTGTCGGTGTATCAGAGGATGGATTGTATCTTCCTTCTACTTTATTTCCATCAAGATCTACCACTACCATGTCTTCCGGTGTCAGCTTGTCATAATCCACACCACTTGGCTTGATCACAAAAAGTCCCTGCTCCCTGTCGATCCCGCTGACATTTCCCCATGTAAAGGTAACAAGACCATATTTTGGCAGATCCATATTTGCTCTGTAAACTTCTTCTTTTAATTTTTCAAGCATAGCGCGCCCTCCTTTTACGGTATAGTTGTTTCAAAAACGATGTACTAATCTCTACCGCCTATATTTATTTTGTAAACTCAACTACTGCGTAAGGTTCTTTATCCTCCGCGTTGAGAACTACAGCTTCTTTATTTTCTGTCATATATACTTCCGGAATGATAACATTATCCAGTACTGCCTGACGTTTATATTCAGCACGAAGCTGACCAACTTTAAAATCCTCAGGCAGATGATCCGCTGCCATCCGGATATACTGACAGTTGTTCACATGATGATTGGTGTCCAGATGATGCTTCTGTACGGAAAAAGCATTCTGCACTTCCCGTTCCTTCGGAAGCGCGATCTTTCTTGGTGCATAATCCATCTCTATTTTTTCGCCCAGATCATAGGGATCTGTATCTACCGGTGTCAGCTTTTCCGGAAGACCGGTTTCTGTATTGATAAAGGACCAGTAGGAATTGGCCCATGCCAGCTTCTCACCATCCATTGTCTCAAGAATAAAATTACGCATTCCGATAAATCCACGAAATCCATAAGGAATTGTTGTTACTTTTATATTTTCACCAAGCTTTGGATACCGCTTCATGATCACCTGCCATGCAGAAAGTACCCAGGCTCTTTTCTGTTCCTTTAATACTTCCATACCGACTCCTGTCTGCTCGGATTCAAAGGTACAGCAATCCTGAAAATAATCCAGAACTCCCGGCAGCGTCAGACATCCATCTTCTCCGATCTCACTGAATCTTACTCGACTCTCAAAACTGTAACTCATTCATGCCTCCTGTCATACTGTCTATACTTTATTGTAACACTTGGCAGGAAGAAACGCACTTGTTTTTTTTGGGGCGCAGCGGATTGCGAATATCTTCTTATTTTTGAGTACAAAAAAAGTACCTCGCAACTGAGGTACTTAAGAAGCAGGGCTACAAGGATTCGAACCTTGAACTGACGGAGTCAGAGTCCGTTGCCTTACCGTTTGGCGATAGCCCTATGTGTTTTGTTTTTCGCTTGCCTTATCGCTTGCGACGGATGTTATTATATAACAGCTTTTTTGAAATTGCAACCCCTTTTTTTAATTTTTTTTATTTTTTTCAAAATTTCTTAAACTGCTGTTAAAACTCCTTATTATATGCGGGTTGACGCAGTAAAAAAAATTTTACAATCCACTCCTTTGTGTTATAATAAGCCGTATAATAAAAAGAACGGAAACAACCGTGTATTTCCCTCCGGTCACAATATCCGGAGGCATCCAAAGGAGAACGCTATGCGAGCAAATAACCTTACTCTGCTCACGGACCTCTATGAGCTTACCATGATGCAGGGATATTTCAAAAACCCTACCAACCAGACCGTTGTCTTTGACATGTTCTACCGCAACAATCCGTGCGATGGCGGTTTTGCCATCTGTGCAGGACTGGAGCAGATGATCGAATACATCGAAAATCTCCGTTTCTCAGAAGAAGACATTACCTATCTGAGAAGTCTTGGCATCTTTGAGGATGACTTCCTTGAGTATTTGAGCAACTTCAGATTCACCGGTGATATCTACGCAATTCCGGAGGGAACCGTGATCTTCCCGAGAGAGCCGATGGTCAAGGTTATCGCACCGATCATGGAAGCTCAGCTTGTAGAGACGGCCATCCTGAACATTATGAACCATCAGAGTCTTATTGCCACTAAGGCAGCACGTGTATGCCACGCAGCCAAGGGCGATCCCATCATGGAATTCGGTCTTCGCCGTGCCCAGGGTCCGGACGCCGGGATCTTCGGTGCCAGAGCTGCAGTGATCGGCGGATGTGCCGGTACTTCCAACGTACTGACCGGCCAGATGTTTAACGTTCCGGTTCTCGGAACACATGCTCATTCCTGGATCATGAGTTTCCCGGATGAGTACACTGCCTTTAAGACCTATGCGAGACTTTACCCGAATTCCTGTACTCTTCTGGTTGACACCTACGATGTCCTGAAATCCGGTGTTCCCAATGCGATCCGTGTATTTGAGGAGATGCGTGAGGAAGGTATCCAGCTGAAGAACTATGGAATCCGTATCGACAGCGGTGATCTTGCATATCTTTCCAAAAAAGCTTACAAGATGCTGGCTGCTGCCGGTTTCGATGATGCTACCATTTCCGCATCCAGCGATCTTGATGAATATCTTATCGAAAGCCTGAAGGCCCAGGATGCCAAGATCAATTCCTGGGGCGTCGGAACCAAGCTGATCACAGCCGATAACAATCCGGCATTCGGCGGCGTATACAAGCTTGCCGCTGTAAAGGACGCTGACAGTGATGCCTTCCAGCCGAAGATCAAGCTTTCCGAAAACACAGAAAAGGTTACCAACCCGGGCAACAAGACTGTATACCGTATCTACAGCAAGAAGACCGGCAAGATCAAGGCCGATCTGATCTGCCTTGCAGATGAGAAATTCGATCCGGAAGAAACTATGGTGATCTTCGACCCGGTTGACACCTGGAAAAAGACCAAGGTTCTTGGCGGAACCTACGAACTCCGTGAGCTCCTTGTTCCGGTAATTAAAGATGGTAAGAGCGTTTACAAGTCTCCATCTGTCATGGAACTCCGCGACTACTGCAAACAGGAGCAGAACACACTGTGGGATGAATCCAGACGTTTCGTTAATCCGCAGAAGGTTTATGTAGATCTCTCCCAGTCACTCTATGACATGAAGAAGGCTCTCCTGGAAGAAATGAGTGAAAAAGAGCTCTGATAAACAGAAATAAGCATTCATAAACCCTCCTTTCTTATCATAAGCTTATGGATAAGGAAAGGAGGGTTTTTATTGCACAGAGAATTTTATACCCGGCTGATCAGCAGGGAGCATCCTCTACCGGAAGCCTTTGTGCCGGAACATCTTATCGATATCGGACTTCCATTTGAAGCAGCACCGGGAGATCCGAAGCGGCTTCTGGAGTATCAGGCTGCAAAAGCCGCTTCCCAGCTTTTCCATGCCTGTCACAGATGCGGTCTGAACCTGTGGGCAGTTTCCGGATATCGTTCCTACCAGCGACAGAAGGAGCTTTTTACAGGAAGTCCTTTCGTTGCAGAGCCAGGAACAAGTGAGCACCAGAGCGGACTTGCTCTGGATGTATCCTGCCCTTCCATCCATATGGAGCTCTCCGAAAGGTTTTCCGCAACAGGAGAAGGCCGCTGGCTGAAAAAGAACGCTCCGCTCTATGGTTTTATCCTCCGGTATCCCAAAAGCAAAGAGGAGATCACCGGCATCCCTTACGAGCCATGGCACATCCGCTATGTGACCAAACCTCTGGCTTCCTGGCTCACTATCACAAATCTGACTCTGGAAGAATACTACTGCTTTCCTTCCCGGTGTCCGCACCCTCCCTGATCTGCAGCTCCTGGCATCTACATCTGATGTTTATATCTTGATCTGCACACATTTTTCTGTACATCTGATGCACTTTTACTGCTCCATCTGTCTGCCAAGAAAACCGGCTGCTGTGCGGACAAGGGCACGTTCTGTGTCTCCCAGTGCTGTTTTTTCACTTTTAGTCAAAAGAATCACTGCTCCAATGGCGTCACTCGCACACAGGATCGGCTGTATCATTTTCTGGCAAAATGAATCCATAGCGTCGGAAATGACTGATATATTTTCCCTGCTGTCCTGACTGACCATTCTGCCTTTCCTGCCGGCAATGACTGCATCCAGATCAGAACTGATCTCTTTTCCTTCCAGTTCCCGGCTTCCGCTGCCGCATGCCGCCACGACCTGATCACGATCTGTAATACAGGCAGTCAGTCCGGTGGTCTGTACCAGCGCTTCTGCATATTCCGCAGCAAACGTATTCAGCTCTCCAATGGGCGAATATTTTTTCAGGATGATCTGTCCTTCCCTGTCTGTAAAAATCTCCAGTGGCGTTCCTTCCTTGATCCGCAGTGTCTTTCGTATCTCTTTTGGAATCACAACCCTGCCCAGATCATCGATCCTGCGAACAATTCCCGTTGCTTTCATCTTCCTGAATTCCTCCTGTATTTTCTGTTCATTGTACGTCAATGTTATGTTAACTATTTGTTTTTCATATGGTTATTATGCGAAAAACTGGGAGAAATATGCATAAAAATCTCTTATTTATCTGTCGCAGGAGCCGCATTGTCGTATGCCTGCTGCAGAAATACTTCCTGAGAATTAAGCGGAGCATTATCGGATGGTTCGATCTTATAAATTCCCTTATTGTTCATGCTCCTTGCTTTTCGATTATCACTGAGCATTGTCACAAACATTTCCTGGATCTGCATACGGATATCCGGATCCTCGATAGGTGCCGCAACTTCTACACGACGAAGAGTATTTCTTGTCATAAAGTCCGCAGAGGAAATATAGATCCTTGCTCTCTCCTGTGTTCCGAAAATATAAATGCGGGAATGTTCCAGAAAACGTCCTACAATACTGATAATGTGGATATTTTCTGTCTGTCCCTTCACTCCCGGGATCAGACAGCAGATACCACGGATCACCATATCAATGTGTACTCCTGCACAGGATGCTTCTACAAGCTTGCTCATAATACGTTTATCTGTCAGAGAATTCATTTTCAAGCCAATATATGCCGGTTCTCCGGCCTTCGCATGCTCGATCTCCTCATCGATCATGGCAAGCACTTTGTTCTGAAGACATCTTGGTGCCACAAGAAGATACTCCATATCTTCAACGGTTTCTCCCATTGCCAGTGCCTGGAACACTCTGGCCGCCTCCATACCGATCTTCGGGTCCGCAGTCATCAGAGAAAGATCTGTATACAGACGAGCTGTTTTTTCATTGTAGTTTCCCGTTCCGATCTGTGTATAATATTCCACATTTCCATCTTTTTTCTTCATGATCTGGCAAAGCTTGGAATGTACCTTATAACCATCCAGACCGTAGATCACGTGACAGCCCGCATCCTCCAGGAGCCGGGACCATCCAATATTGTTTTCCTCATCAAAACGCGCCTTCAGCTCCACCAGAACGAAAACTTCCTTTCCGTTTTCTGCTGCTTCGATCAGAGCCTCCACAACCTTACTCTGTTTTGCCACACGGTAGAGTGTCATCTTAATGGAAACTACATCCTCATCATTGGCAGCCTCATGGAGCATTGTAAGAAACGGCTTGATGCTTTCATATGGATAGGAAAGAAAACGGTCCTTTTTCGCGATCTGGTCAAGGATCGGTTCGTGACTGTTAAACAGAGGCGATTTCTGAGGAATTCTTTTTTCATAAAAAAGCTCTGTTCTTTTTCTCAGGCCGTCCTGGATCTGGAATACAAAAGAAAGATCCAGCGGTATATCTCCCCGGAACACATAATTCTTGTCCACTTCCAGATACTCGCAAAGTGTTTCAACAACATCTCCGTCCATTTCTCTTGACAGCTCCAGACGGATCGGCGCCAGTTTCTTTCTTGCCTTGATCAGCTCTACCATAAACTCACGGTAATCCAGATCTTCATCATAAAGAGCATCTGCGTCAATATCCGCATTTCTGGTGATACGAAGCAGGGATTTTGCCTTGATGTGATAGCCCTTGAAGATTTTTGAAACAAAGTGAAGGATCAGCTCTTCAGACAGCATGTAGGTACCGGTTTTTCCCGGAACCGGGATCAGACGCTGGATACCTGCACTGCTGCACGGAATGATACCCAGCTTTTCTTTTCCTTTTTTTGTTTCCAGAACTACTACCGCATAGATCTCCTTATTCCGGAGAAATGGAAACGGCTGTCTTTTTCCGACGATAGACGGAGAAATAACCGGAGCAACCTCTGCTTCAAAATAGCGTTCCAGATAATTGCGATCCTCTTTTTCGATCTTATGGAAATTCAGCATATGTATGCCATATTGTTCCAGATTTTCCATGATTTCTTCATAAACCACATCTCTTTTCCGGTTCAGTTTTTTTGTTCTGGCAAGAATCGCGTCCAGCTGTTCCTCCGGCGTCATATTGGTTTTATTTTCACGGATATCCTTTGCCAGAAGCATCTGATCCACCAGAGATCCCACACGTACCATATAAAATTCATCCAGGTTGCTCTGATAGATGGAAACAAATGTGAGACGTTCACACAGCGGATTTTCCGGATTCTCAGCCTCCTCAAGTACCCTTTCATTAAACTTCAGCCAGGATAATTCCCTGTTCATGTATATTGTATCTGCCATTTTTTCCTCCTGCGTCGCCATATATTTTTCTTTTTCGGCCGACTTTATCTGTAATTATCCGTATCGTATCAAGCGAGCATTCAGATTTTGCCTGACTGCATGTTCATGAATGCCCTATCTTCGCGGTTTGCATACAAGTATACTGATCAAATGTTTATTCCATAACAAGGCTTTGTTAAATCCTGATAAAATTTTTTTCGAAAATAGGGGTTGCATTTTTGAATAATAGTGGTATAGTATTCGTATACTTGATATGTAGTTTTAAATACTACATGTTATTTTATCAGTTTCTACATTACTACATCGTAAACTGTCGCAATGATCCGTCATTGATGAACCGATCTTGAAGTTGTCCACATGATATAAACAGCAGATTTTTTTTGCAGGAGGTGTTTTTATATGAAATTTAAATTAAAAGATCCGGGAAGCGCCATAACCCACGGAATCGGCATGCTTCTTGCCGTGGTCGGAGCCACTCCGCTGATCGTGAAAGCGGCCAGAAGTGCAGATGTTCTCCATGTTTTTGCAGTAAGTGTTTTTATCCTTACCATGATCCTTCTTTACCTGGCAAGCACACTTTACCATTCCGTAAACTCCACAGCCAAGGTAAACCGCCGTCTGAAAAAAATGGATCACATGATGATCTTCGTGATGATCGCCGGCAGCTACACTCCTGTATGCCTGATCGTTCTCCACGGACGCACCGGCTATATCCTCTGTGCCCTCGTATGGACCGTTGCCATCATCGGAATGATCCTCAAGGGCTGCTGGATCAACTGCCCAAAATGGCTTTCCTCTGTGATCTACATTGGAATGGGCTGGCTGTGTGTACTTGCTTTTGTTCCGATCTTCCACAATCTGCCCCGTGCAGGCTTCGGATGGCTCCTTGCCGGCGGCATCATCTATACCATCGGCGGTGTGATCTATGCGTTGAAGCTTCCGATCTTCAATGCGAAGCATAAGAATTTCGGCTCCCACGAAGTATTTCATGTCTTTGTGATGCTGGGAAGTGTGTGCCATTTTGTTGTAATGTATTTCTTTGTAGCCGGTATGGCGATCCACTGAGTTACTCTGTGATCAGCTAGATAACAATCTCACCTTTCGGATACCTTAAAAACTTAAAGCCCCGGAACACGGACAAACCTCAGGAAGTCGAAGTTATAACTTCTCTGAAGCTGCCTCGTGTTCCGGGGCTTCTTATTATGCCTGATCCAGCCTGTGATCCCGATGATCTCAGCCTATGGTCAGTGTGGAAAGACCACTGCAGGTGACATGCTCCCACCACTTAAATCTTACGATTTTGAAGTGGGGGCTTCCTGCTC